>Ga0310841_100156_pt1 | contig 73037 bp, 71 predicted proteins | sample SM_ome_9_FD_201311 | JGI IMG/M metagenome (GOLD analysis project Ga0310841, IMG submission 201311) | Sorghum-adapted microbial communities enriched on stacked mutant (SM) sorghum from Joint BioEnergy Institute, Emeryville, California... ...
GCCATCGATCCATTTTTCAATGACCATAACGCGTTTCAGTTCGTTCTTTGTCAAGGTGATCTGCTCCTTGCTCATACTGACATTTTCTCGGATCAGTTACACCCTGACAATATCACAGAACAACAACACTCGAAGAAAGCGGATACTTGTCAACATCTGATCTTACTGTTAATATTTCTTATTATCGCATACATAACATAATACTGAGGTGATCTTGAACATGGATTTGGTCGGAATGAAGAGCCGGCTTGACGCCCGGCAGCTCATGCTGGTGGACTCCGAAGTCCGGAACGCGGGCAAGAGCATGTTTGTCGCCTATGTGCTGTGGTACTTCCTCGGCATGTTCGGCGGCCACCGTTTCTACATGAAGAAGACGGGTTCCGCGGTTGCCCAGCTCATCCTGACGATCACGCTCATCGGAGTGTTGGTCACCTTCATCTGGTGGATCGTGGACGCCTTCCTCGTACATAAATGGGTGAAGGATTACAACCGCGATCTGGAATACCATCTGGTCTCGCAGCTCATCGCCCAGCAGGTTCCGCCGGCCCCGGATCAAGGCCCGGCAGACGACCAGCAAGTTCCGCCGCCGCCGGCTCCGAACACTTTCTGAATCACCATGGACAAGAGTCACCTTACATTGGAGCAGCTCCTCGTGCTGGAATCCGAGATGCGGCACGTGGAGAAATCGCTCGGGCTTGCCTATTTCATGCTTCTGGGCGGACATCTGGGCGTGCATCGTTTCTATCTGAAGCGCTACGTCAGCGGAACGATTCAGCTGGTTTTGTTCCTGGTTGCCACCGTCTGCTATTTCCTCGCTTTCGGGATCAACGCCGCCGCCGAGGAATGGACCCTTGCGGCGATCTTCTTTCTCGTCCTCACGTTTCTGACGGGCGGAGCGCTGATGATCTGGATCATCGTCGATCTGTTCCTCATGCCCCGCATGGTCAAAGCGTGGAACGAAGCGTGCGAAGCCGAGATCATCCGCAGATTGACCGGCCAGCCCTGATTCAGCCGGGGGTATACTACCCCCGGCTTCCGCTTTCCAGCGGCACGGCGAAGGAGACCATCGTCCCCTGGCCGGCCTCGCTGATGAGCCGGATGCCCGCCCCGTACAGCTTCTTGAGCCGCATGTGGATGTTGCGCACGCCCACGCTGCGCGAAAGCTTGGCGCCGCCCTGGTCGGCGAGGAGCGCGTCCACCCGCTCGGGAGGCATGCCCACGCCGTTGTCCCGCACCGTAAACTCTGCTTCCTTGCCGCTGAGCTTCACGATGATCTCGACGCAACCGCCCTCGATCCGCTTCATGATGCCGTGCAGCACGGCGTTCTCCACCAGCGGCTGCAGCACCAGCGGCGGAATCCGCACGTCCAGCGCGTCCTCGTCCACCCGGATCACCGTCTGCAGCCGTTCGCCGAACCGCGCCTTCTCGATCTCCAGATACGCCTGAACGAACTCCAGCTCCTTCCGGAGCGACGTCCAGGCCTCCAGGTTCTTGAAGTCGAAGCTGTTCCGTAAATATTCGGAGAACTGGTCCAGCAGGTCCTTCGCCTTCTGCCCATCCTGCTCGCAGAAATAGGCGATCGTGTTCAGCGTGTTGTACAGGAAATGCGGCTTGATCTGCGCCCGGAGGAACGCCATCTCGCTCTTCAGCGCCTCCTGCGCCGACTTCCTCATCTCGAGCAGCGTCGCCACCCGGGCGCGCAGCTCCTTCGCGACGACGGGCTTGACCAGAAAATCGTTCGCGCCCGCCTCGAAGCCCGCCGCCAGATCCTCGGGCGAATTCCGCACGGTCAGGAGCAAAACCGGCAGGTCGTACAGCGAATATTCCTGCCGGATGATCCGGCAGGCTTCATAGCCCGAAATCCGCGGCATCATGACATCCAGCAGCACGAGATCGATGTCCGACCGCTCCCTGAGCAGCCGGATCGCCTCATGGCCGCCGGACGCGGTCAGCACTTCGTGGCCTTCGCCCTCCAGGAGCAGCTTGAGCACGCGCAGGTTGGTCGCGTCGTCGTCGACGGCGAGCAGCCGGAAGCCGGACGCCGGACGCGGTTCGGCGGACGCGGCGGCGGCCGCCGATTCGTCCTGCAGCAGGGCGATTTCCGCCGCGCCCTGCCGCGCGACCGGCTCGTCCGATATCGGCAGCATGAACGAGAAGCGGGTTCCCTTGCCCGGTTCGGACCAATCCAGCCACAGCGAGCCGTTCATCCGCTCCACCAACTGCTTCGAGATGAAGAGGCCGAGCCCGCTGCCGCCGTACTGCTCCGTGATCCGCGCGCTGCCCTGCGAGAACGCCCGGAACATCTTCGTCTGCTCCTCCGGCATCATGCCGATCCCGGTATCCTCCACGGAGACGGCCACGACGGCTCCCTCCGCGCGGGCGGACAGCGTGACCCTGCCCCGTTCGGTGAATTTCACCGCGTTGCCCAGGAGGTTGAACAGCACCTGCATCAGCCGGTTCTCGTCGGCGACGACCGGCGGCAGGTCCGCGGGAATGTCCGTGACCAGCTCGACGCGGGTGTTGTCGTTCAGGTGCCGGATGACGTCCAGCACGATCGAGGACGCGGACCGGACATCCGTCGGCGCCAGCCGGAACCGGAGCTCGTTCCGCTTGATCTTCTCCATGTCGATGATGTCCCGGATCAGCGAGGACAGCTTGCGGGAGACGGCGAGGATGACCGACAGCTCGTCCTCCTGCTTCGGACTCATCGGTCCGCACCTGCCGTCGAGCAGCGACTCGGAGATGTTGATGATGCCGTTGAGCGGCGTCTGCAGCTCGTGGGACGTGTTGATCAGGAACTCGTCCTTCATCTTGTTCGCTTCGATCAGCTCCCGCTCGGCCTTTTTCCGCAGGCTGCGGTTGATCAGGAGCAGCACGATCAGCAAGGTCTGCAGCGCCATGAAGACGAGACCGCTGACGATGTAGACGCCGTACTGCTCCCAGAGGCCGACGGCCCGGAATTCGATCCGGCTTCCCTCCGGCAGCCGGTCCTCGCCGATTCCCCACGCCTTCATCTGCCGCCAGTCGAACATGTACGCGTTCTCGTCGACATACCGCACTTCCCCCGGCTTTTTGCCGTCCAGGAGATCCAGAATCGCGGTCGCCGCGACCCGTCCGGACGCCCCGAAATCCCGCATGTAGCCGCCGATCATGCCGCCGCCGAGGAACTGCTTGGCGTTGCCGTAAATCGGCGCGTTCGTCGCGCCCGCGATCTCCCGGAACACCTCGGCCGGCTCATACCGGTTGCCGTCCACGTCCGCGAACCAGTGGTAATACAGGATCGCCGCGTCTTTGTCGGCATTGCGGACGGCTTCCAGCATGTCCGGGTAAGGCAGCCTGTTCAGCCAGACGAACGCCACCCGGCTCTTGTAATCCCGTTCGATCAGGGCTAGCCGCTCGGCGATCCGCCGCTCGTCCGCCGAATCGCCGAGCACGAGATAGATTCGCTTCGTTCCGGGCCGGGTCCGCAGGATGAGGTCGATATTCTGCCCCGTATCCGGCAGTTGGGGGATGATGACGAAGTTGGCCGGTATCTCCGACTCCGACGGAAGCGGCCCCTTCCAGTTCACGATGACCGGAATGCCGCCGAACAGATCCTCCAGCCGGGACAATAGCGGCACCATGTTGAATTCGGTCACGATGTAGTCCGGACGGTGGACCCTGTACTTCACCCGCAGATAGTCGGCCATGTGCTCGAAGAAATCGGGCTCGTTCGAATTGCGGGCGTAATCGAAGTATTCATGCGAATAGCTGAAGGAGACGTCCGGATGCCCGCCCAGCGTCGCGATCAGTCCTTCGTTGAACTCCATGTGCGCCGGATCGGTCGGCGTGAAGGGGTGCAGGATCAGCACGTGCCGTTCTCCCGGCAATTGCTCCGCGTGCGCCGACGATGCGATACAAGCGACCGCGAAGGCAAAAGCGAGCTGCGCAACCATGATCCTGCGCCATTTGTCCGCCATGATCATCATCCCCCGCCATTCGGCCTGTGTCTAAAGTCCCTGTCCATGATTCTAGCATATTTTCGGGGCGGGTTTGACGGCGGCTTTACAGCAGGCTTTAGAGCATCCTGGCCATGGCCTGAATCATGCCCAGATGCGTGCTTTCGTGCGCGATCAGCACGTGGAACAGCTCGCCGACCGTGGTTGCCCGGAGGAAGTTGCTCCGATCCGCGACGGGGCGCGACATTCTGCAGGCGAAGGTTTCGCGAATCGCCGCCATTTGTTCCTCCAACTGTATCAACAGCGCATTCGTCGCCGGCGGCTCGCGGCTCCAGTCGGACGGGGCCGTGCCTGACGCGAACCAGGTTTCGTACTCCGCGGGAATGCGGGACCCCTCGCCCGAAAACTGAAACATCAACTTGTCCGTGATTGCAAGCAAATGTCCGGCATGCCAGCGCATGTTGTTCCGGAATCCCGCGGGGATGTCGTCCGCCTTGCCCGCCGGCAGTCCGCGCAGGATGTCCAGTATCTGCCTTCTGACATCCGCAAACAGGTCGAGAGCATAGCCATCCGGACCCGGGCCGGAATCTTCCGCGGCCAGCGCCTCGAAGATGTCGAGTTGTCCGCCGTATTGCAGCTCGGGCCAATCGGATGTGAGCGAGACGGCTTCATCGAGAGACTCCGCCTCCACCACCGACACGCCGAAAATATCGCCTTCATAATCCCGGACAGCCTGCCGCGAGACCGTCTTCCTCCCGAATCCGGCAAAACGCACTTTCTCATGCCCTCTCGCCTTCAGACCATCCAGCCAGTTCCACAGGTCGCTGATGTTCTGCTCCGCCTGATCATCGGGAACCGTGCCGCCGCGGTAAACGAACAGATAACGCATCGCCGCCCGCTCCTTTCAGTTGCATTTTGAAACTGAACTGAGTATAATGGAACCAGAACCTGGAAGTCAAGGAGAGAACCGATGAAGCCAGCCATCAAGCGCCGTTCCGATTGCCCGATCGCCTTCTCGCTGGAAGTGGTCGGCGATTCGTGGACGCTGCTGATCATCCGGGATATCGTTTTCGCGGGGAAAAGAACGTTCGGGGAGTTTCTGGCTTCGGATGAGCGGATCGCGAGGAACATTCTGGCCAACCGTCTGTCCCGTCTGGAAGAGCTGGGGCTCCTCACGAAGAAGCCCCACCCGACGGACGGGAGAAAGGATCTGTACGAACTGACGGACGCCGGCCTGGATTTCATCCCCGTGCTGCTGGAACTGTCCGCCTGGGGGGCGAAACATGAGCCCGCAACCGCCGGGGCCGCCGCATGGCTGCGCGAGGTCCGCGTGGACCGGGACCGCCTGATCGGGTTGATCCGGGAGACCGTCAAGAACGGCGGCTCCGTGTTCGCCGGTCCGGACAGCGTGATGGACCGGCTGAAAGAACAGCAGCTTTGACTGCGACTCGCCGGCCGCCGGCAGCGCCATAACCCGGCGCTTGAAAGGCCATTCCCTGGGGGAATGGCCTTTCCTCCTGTTAATTAGTCCCGATTGATGAACAGGATCGTGGAGATGCCCTTCTGCCGGTGCGGTTCGGGCGCCTTCAGCAGGCCGGCGTCGAGCAGGGCCTTCAGCACGTAGGGACGCAAGAAGGAATTGCCCATCATGTTCTGCGAGAAGAATTGGACATACGGCCTCACGTGCTCCGGCTGGCCTTCCAGATGGATGCGATACACTTCCTCGTCCAGCTTCTTCGCCGCTTTCCGGATGTCATCGGACGGTTGCGGAATCGCAGCCCGCAGGCGCTCGCCCGTCCGCCGGTCCCGGCAATAGACGATGTTCACCTCGTATCCGGCATCGGTCCGGATCAGGTATTGCTTGTCAAGCAGCCGGCGGTAGACATCGAGATTCGCTTCATTCTGCGGCAGATTTCCATTGATGAAGTGGCCCAGACTGACGAAATCCGAGAGCAGGCAGTCCCGCCAGTTCCCTTCCCTGCCGCACCAATGCGTGTCGATCTGCCAGGCATAAATCCCGTGCTCATCGGACGTGCGCTCCATGTCCCCGCACACCATGTACAGACCGGGATCGAAGCCGACCTCGAAATCCCTGGCAATCCGCGCGGTGGCGATATAGTGGCCGCCGTCCTTCCGCTTGACGAAGGTCTCTTCGACGGTCACCCTGTCGAGTTCAGGGAACGTCAACAGTTTGCCGGCATACGGCGCCAGGCTCCACATCAGCAGGTTGGCGTCGCCGCCCGGCACATAAACGCCGGTCTCCAGGAACGCTTCGGCCATCGTGAAGAATTGCCGGAAATAGCGCTCGACGAGGAACCCGGCATACTCGCCGAACAGCCGGTGCAGCGCCTCGCTTTTCGCCGCGGACGGATCTTCGATGTACATGTTCGTGCGGTATTTGCCGCCCGGAAGCCGATCGAGGAAGCCGTATTCCTCGAGCACGGCGACTTCATCCTCGACGAACACGGGCGAGACGCCCAGCTCTTCCGCGATCTCCCGGATCGTGAGCGGTTTGTGATAGGCGGCGTACGCGATGTTCTGCCGGAGCGTCGTGGACAGGAAGTCCGCGGTGTCGCCTTTGCTTCCGGGCGAGCCGCAGTGCCCCATTCCGGCCATGCGGATCGGGTTTACGCCGAGATTGCCGATCGAACGGATGGCGTTCATGTTGCTCCTCAACTCCTTCTTCGCTTCGAACAGGTGCCATTTCACGGTGCCGCCGGACAGGCCCGTCGAAGCCGCGATGTCGCGGATGCTCATGCCGCCGTAGTAATACTTGATGACGATCTCGCGCTGCTGCCGGGACAGGAAGGCGATCTCCCGCCGGAGCTCGCCGGCCGTCTCCCGGTCGATGATGGCGTCGAATCCCGCGTCGCCGTACGCCGGCTCGTGATCCTCCAACCGCGCGTGGTTGGACACCCTGGCGTTCTCGCCGATGTGCCTCGCCCACACATAATGCGCGATCTTGAAAATATAGCTGGCGGGATCGTGGACTTCCGGCTTGCGGAGCAGCGACTGGTACACCTCCAGCGTGATCCGGCTCGCCAGTTCCTCGGCTTCGGCGATGTTGCCCGTCTTGTTCAGCGCGAATCCGTACAGCGGCCTCACATATTCCATGATGATCCGGTCGACCAGATGTTTCTCCATCGCTCATGGCTCCTTTGGGCTCCTTCTTGCGGCGGCACTCACCCATTAACTGCGGCGAAGGCGGGAAAGGTTGGGGAGACACGGAAATTTTTGATCTGCCAAAAAAGAAGAAGGGGCGCGACGCGCCTCTCCTTGTGTCACACAATTAGCAAAGGGTCATCCGATAATGACTTTCAACTTCCGGAGCATTTCGAAGGTGTTCATATATTCGATCCCGAAAGCTTCGCAGACATTCGGTATCTGGATTTTTCTTCTGATTTCTTTGTTATAGGTTTCGTTGGTAACAACAGTGCATCCATACGCTTTCGCGTATGCTATCAACCAACTATCCGCAACGCTTGCAAATTCGGCTTTGGCATAGTCCAAAAATTGGTCCTGTTCCATTGACCAGTTTATGATTTCCTCATATGATTGAAAAACTTCTTCATCATCGGTCGACATGAACCAGGGACCAAACGCCGACCTTACCCAATTGCTCAAAGCGTCTTTTGACGCTATCAATTCATCTCTGACACGGTCTATGCTGATGATGTGACCCTTCTCTGCTTGCTCAATCAACACACGCCAGAAACCCGGTGCGATGTCGAAGGCATAATAAAGTCTGTGCGCAGTAATAAGAACATTTGCGTCCAACAAGAATCTCAATTGCTCCGTCATGACTACACCTCGATCCCGAGGTGTCTGGCGTATTTGGTGAAGGTATCTCCTTTGAGTCCAGTCAATCGATAAGCTTCACCGTAGGATATACGACCAGCCTTCGCACTGAGGATAACCGCTTCCGCAAATCGCCGTCCGATTCTGTAGTTCAGGTTGAGGTAAAAATTCCCTCCCCCATTCCCGTCATGATTACTCCTTCGTTCCGCTTCCATCCATTGATGATAAAACTCAAAGAACTCGTCTCGGCCGATCAAACCCAAATCCAGGCTTCTCCGCGCCGTGACGATACTGCTCACCTTGAAATGTCTGGCCAATTGATCGAAACGTTGCGGATCGTCCCGATAATTCTCCCATTCCCGTCTAAGTTCAGATTCCGGCACGAGAATTTCCGCGGCTGTCTGGTTGCAAACCCGCTCGATCACCTCTTGGGCCGGCTGCAGATCGGAAAGATCGAATGCCGCACTCTGGCCATACCAGATATGGGCCAATTCGTGGGCAATGGTGAACATTTGAGCCGCCTGTCCATCTGCGCCATTAATGAAGATCAGCGGAGCGTAACCATCCACCAGGACAAAACCCCGGAACTCTTGAACATTCAGTTTTCTGCGCGTGTTGAATCCGACGATGCCGTTTCGGACCACCAGCACGCCTGTTCGTTCAACCTTATCGATCAAAAGCGCAAGTGCTTCTTTCCAACTTCTGCAGCCTGCCGCCCACCCGCTTTCAAGACCGACAGTCGAACGAATTTTCTTCGCCGCTTCCTTCGGATCGACCTCCATATTGCAGGAGCCTACAAAAGATAGAGCGCCATGTCCCATATCCTGCAGATATTCCCGCATCCACGCCTGACGACGTTCCATTGTCTGGACTGTCTCCAACAGATCCGGACTGGGGACGAAATTCTGCCGATCTCGCAATGTGCGATAATGCGGTATGGACAGCTTGATTTCCGGCAGTTTGGACAAGAAGAAGAAACCGAGTGGTGTGGCTGTGGCTTTGGCGAACTCTTCCAGTTGTTTCAGGGTTGGTTGCGTTTCATTGTTCAGCCATTTGGTCACCGCCGGAAATCGCTTTTGGATCGACTCCTCTTCCTGAGTGCGATGCAATGCCCACCGAAGGATTTCCGGTTTCACCGCAACCCTCGCCAACGCCGCCACCTCCTGATCCAAGTATATTCTGCGGGTACAAGTCCTGACCAAATTGTCGGCTAGCCCGTCCGTTCCCACCAAGATCATTTTCGGCAAAATTTTCTTGCTGCCTTAGCGTTAATCCTAACGTCAATTATCACTATATCGTCCCGGGGCAAAAAAACAAGGCTAAAGTCTCTGCTATAGTGGGGTATATTTTATCCCCAATTGTTACATTTGGGTATTTACAAAACAAACAAAAGGTAATAATATGTAATCAAACGGACAATGGAGGTGTGTGAGAATGGGTGAACTGCTCACCGTCGACCAGCTGGCCCAACTGCTCGAGATGCACCCCAGAACGATCCGGCGGTACATCCGCGAAGACAGGCTGAAGGCCGTGAAAGTCGGCGGCGAATGGCGAATCCGGAAGGAGGATGCGGAAATGTTCATCGGAAGCAAGCTGGAGGAGTACAAGTCCGAGGCGATGGACGTCGTCAAGGCGTTCGTCGACGGCAAGGACAGCGAGGTGGACGGGAAGCTGCAGGTGTGCACCGTGCTGGACTGCTACGTCGGCAACGAGGAAGCCATGAAAATCTCGGAAGTCGTCATGCGGTACATGAACCAGGACGACCCGACCCGGGGCAGGGCGAAGTTCCAGTACTTCTACGATGACAATGAGAAGAAGGGCCGCTACATCCTCTGGGGCAACCCGGCGTTCGTCGGCAAGGTGCTGTCCGCCGTCGGCGAAGCCGTGCGGTAACCGGCCCCTTGAACCAAAACGATTCATCGCCAAACTTCCCGACAGGCTTCGGGGATGGCCGCCGCCATCCCCGCTTTTTTTACCCCTTCAGGATCTCGAGCAGCTTCCCGTAGCTGTCCGCCACGCCGTACTTCACCCGTCCGTCGCCGAGCTTCGCGAAATGCTTCCGCGCGAGCTCGATATTCGCCCTCTCCGCTTCCCGCAGCTCCAGCGATTCGAGCGAACCTTGCGTCTCCGCGATGAAATAGACATGCTTCGCATCGCCCTCCCGGAACACGATCGCCCGGTCGGGATGGCATGGGCCGAGCGGCGTCGGAATGGAAAACCCCGGGGGCAGCCTGTCGTAAACCATTGCCTCGCCACCGTCATCCGGCTCACACGCGGCATCGTGCCTTTGCCGGGAGTCCGACATGGACGCAGCAGCCTCCGCCGGTTCCAATCCCTCCTCCCCGCCGGACAGAGCGTTCGCCGCGAACACCTCCGCCTCGCAACGGCCATTCCGCGCGTCGCAGGCGACGGCCGCGACGACCGTCGCCGCCTTCTGTCCGTTGATCAGCCGCGCGGCGCGGATCGCGAACTCCTCCGGATTCAGCCGGTACTGCCGGAACGTCTCCTCCCGGATGCCCGCCAGAATCGCCGCGATCGTCTTCCGCGTCAGCCTCGTCTCCTCCGCCAGCCGGCCGATCAGGTCCATCCGCACGCCGGCCCGCGGCTTCACATCCGCCGCCTCGACCCTCGTCTCCCGCGTCCGGAACGCCTTCCCCGCCTCGAGCCGCTCCCGGGATTCGACGCGCTCCATCTCGCCGTGCCGGACCTCGTACCGGACCGCCGGCACCCGCAGCTCGCGGTCGAGCGCCTCCACGCACTTCCGCACCAGCTCCGCGGAGTCGAACCGGACCGTTCGGGCCGTCCGCCGATGGATCCGGCTCCACAGCTTCAGGAACTCCCGCCGGTGGATGTCGTCATCCGGAAAGCCGTCCGCGCGCCGGATGCGCCCGTTCTCCGCCACGCGCTCCAGGAAGAGCTCCCGCTCCGCCGCGCCCGGACGGCCGGACAGCGCCTCGGCGATCTCGCTCTGGAGCTGCCGCGCAAACTGCTCGTACGATTCGCTCGCAATGACGGTCAGCACGTTGATCTCGTGCACGTCGATGCCCGGCACGCCCGCGTCGATCCGCTCCCCGTCCTGGTTGACGCAGAGCCGGAGGCCCCGCCCGACCTCCTGGCGCTTCTTGATCGCCGAATCGCTGTGCTTCAGCGCGCAGATCTGGAACACGTTCGGGTTGTCCCAGCCTTCCTTCAGCGCCGAATGGGAGAAGATGAACCGCACGGGCTCCGCCAGACCGAGCAGCCGCTCCTTGTCCCGCATGATCAGATCATACGCGTCGGCGTCGTCGGAGTCGGTCTCGCGGGCGGTCAGCTTCGGATCGACCAGGCGGTTGCTCCGGCGGTCGATGGCGAAATACCCCTTGTGCGTCTCCCGCGCCCCGATCCGCCGCAGATACGCCGCATACGGATCGTCGTCGGCCATCGCGGCGAGCTCCTCCGCGACCAGCGCCGCGTATTCCTCTTCGAACAGGTCCGCGTACACGCCGTTCCGCTCCGATCCGTCCGGACCGTATTGCCGGTACTTCGCCACTTCGTCGATGAAGAACAGCGACAGCACCTTGATCCCGAGCGGGTAAAGCGCCCGCTCCTTCTCCAGATGCGACCGGATCGTCTCCCGGATCTGGAGCCGGCGGAGGAGCGGCTCCCCCGCGTCCCCCAGCACGTCGCCGGCGCGCAGCTCAAGGCCGTTGACGAAATGGACGCTGCCCGTCCGCCCGTCGATCTCGGCCACCCTGCACCCCTTGTACTGCGCGAGGCCGCCGGACAGCGCGTGGAGATCGTCGCCGACCCGGACCAGCCGCGTCTTCCGGACAAGGCCCTTCTTCGTCCGCGCCTCGAACTCCAGCCGGGCCGCCGGCGCCCGCTTCGCGTCCGTCTCGACGCCCTCGAGGTACAGATACCCGTCCGCGCCGCCCGTCCCGCGGAGCGAAATCCCCTTCACGCTGATCTTCTTCACCAGCTTCATGTTGTAGGCGTCCAGCGCGTCGAGGCAGTACACCTTGTTGTATGCCTCGCGGTGCGTCGCCGAATAGCGCAGGGTGAACAGCGGACGGAACGCCTTCAGCGCCTCCCGCGTCTTGAGCCCTTCCACGGACTGCGGCTCGTCGATGATCAGGATCGGATTCGTCGCCGCCAGCACGTCGATCGGCCGGCGGCTGCCGAAGTCGTCAAGCTCCATGTGGATCCGGCGGGCGTCCCGCCCGCGCGCGTTGAACGCCTGCGCGTTGATGATCATGACGGAGAGTCCGGCGTCGCCGGCGAACTGTCCGATCCGGTGCAGCTGCTTCGAGTGGTAGACGAAGTACCGCGCCTTCATGCCGTATATGGACATGAAGTGGTCCTCCGTCATCCGGAACGTCTTCAGCACGCCTTCGCGGATCGCGACGGACGGCACGACGACGATGAACTTGCTCCAGCCGTACGCCCGGTACAGCTCGAACATGGTGCGGATGTAGGTGTACGTCTTGCCGGTGCCGGTCTCCATTTCCACCGTCAGATTGAACCGGCCTTCCAGCCGCTCCGACTCCCCGAGTCCGTTCCGCCGCTGCACCGCCCGGATGTTGCGCAGCACGTCCCCGTCCGACAGCGCGACGGGGGGGTTCCGGAATGCGGCGCCCTCCGCCATGACGCCGATATCCGGATCCATCGCCATCCGCGCCGGAGCCGGCCTGCGACCGGGGTCCGGGGCGAACCGGGACGGCGCGTCCGGCTGCCCCGCGAAGCAATCGACGACGCTTCTCGCCGCTTCCAGCTGAAACGGCTGCTGCTTGAATCGGAGTTTCACCGCCGGCCCACCGCCTTACAGCACCCGGACGTCCGTGCCGGGGGAGATCATCCTGAACAGCTCTTCCACATTCATTCGCGCGGCGTCGTCTTCAAATCCGCCGTCGCGAAAGACGGCGTGCCGCGGCCGCGCCTCGGCCATCCGCCGCACCACCGACTCCGGCACCGCGTCGTCGAAGCACGCGGCCAGCGCGTCGCCGCCGACCAGATGGACCGCCTTCCCGTCCATTCGCCTCGTCTCCATCGGCAGCGACAGATCGAGCCCGAGCTCGAGCATGACCTGGACGAGCAGATCTTCCCCGGTGCGGTCTTCCTTGATGTTGGACGCAAGATCGGGCAGGTCCGCCTGCTCCAGCAGGTCCGGCTCGTACCAGACGTCCTTCATGTTCGACGAGTCGACGCGGAACACCCGGAAGCCGCAGTCGATCGCGGCCCCCGTCTCCTCCCGGATCTTCGCCGCGGCGCGGCGTATCCGCTCCTTGCCGATGTCGCAGATCGTCCGGTAGCCGGCCCGGCGCGCCTCGGAGCGCTCGTCCGTCGGCTCGGGCAGCTGGACGAGGATGAACCGCCGGTTGCCGCCGTCCCGCGCGTTCTGGTCCATCACGGCGTGGGCCGTGGTGGCGGACCCGGAGAAGAAGTCGAGCACGATGTGCTCCCCGTCCGGGTCCGTCGCGAGCGTCAGCATTTTCCGGATCAGCTCCTTCGGCTTCGGACTGTCGAAAAATCTCCCGCCCAGCAGCTTCTTCAGCTCTTCCGCCGCGCCGTGCGTATGGCCGACCTCGCCGTGACGCCAGATCGTCTCCGGCGGTCTGGACGCATCCCCGTCGAGGAACTGCTTCGCGTACACCTGCCAGCCCGCTTCGGTCTTCACCCACTCGACCAGCCCGCGCCGGACGTTCTCCTCATACGTCTCCCGGCTCCACCGCCAGCAGCCTTCGGTCCCGTCCGGCTTGATCGGATAGACGGGCGTCCCGTCCGGGGCCTCGAGCGGAAAGAACGAATTCGGCGCGTCCGACCGGAGCGAATTGCTCCCTTCCTTCCGGATGCTTCGCCTGCGGTAGCGCCGCCCCGTCGCCTCGTCCACATGGTTGAACTGCCGCTCGTTCTGCGCGAACGGCTCCCGCTTCACCGCCGAGAGATCCCCTTTCACGTAGCAGAGGATGTAGTCGTGGGAGGTGGAGAAGCCGGCGACGTCCATGCGCGGGCTGTACACTTTCTCCCAGATGATCGCGGCGGCGAAGTTGTCCGGCCCGAAGATCTCGTCGCAGATCGCGCGCAGGTTCGCCATCTCGTGGTCGTCGATGCTGATGAAGATGACCCCGTCGTCCCTGAGCAGATTCCGCGCCACTTTCAGCCGGGCGTACATCATCGTGAGCCAGTCGCTGTGGAACCGGCCGTTCGCTTCGGTGTTGCGGAGCAGCCGGTTGCCGAGCTCGTCGATCTGCCCGGACGCCGCGAGATATTCCCGCACCGACTCCCGGAAGTTGTCCCGGTAGATGAAGTCCTGCCCCGTGTTGTAGGGCGGATCGATGTAGATGCACTTGACCTTGTTCAGATACGCCTCCTGCAGCAGCTTCAGCACGTCCAGGTTGTCGCCCTCGATGTACAGGTTGCGCGTGCGATCCCAGTCGACGCTCTCCTCCCGGACCGGACGCAGCGTCTTGTCGGCGGGCAGGTTCGCGGCGAGGAGGGCATCCTTTTTCCCGGGCCACGTGAGCCGGTACCGCTCCTTCTCCCCCTCCACGAGCTCGCGCGACAGTTCCTGCCGGAGCAGGTCAAAATCAACCGCCCGCACCACTCGGCCCCGCACATCCCGGGTTTCGACGACGACGTGGGGGAACAGCGCCGCGATTTTGTCGATGTTGGATTCGATGGTATCGGTCGAGCGCATCGTCAGCTTGTCCATGATTCGCTCCGTTTCGTCTCGATTCGGTGCTCTATTCCTTCGCCGCCCGGACCGCGATTCCCTGTTCCTTCCGACGGGCCCGGGCATCTGCAAAGACAAGGATCGGTTTGTGAAATACGAGGAGACGCCGCGCGAGGCGATCGTCCGCGAAACCCGCGAAGAGACGAACCTCGGGACGGCGTCGATCAAGGAGCCGCGCGTGCGCGCGTTCAATGGGCGGAAGGCTTCGGGGTTCTACCGGTCGGTCCGCTTCATCTTCGCCTTGTTGCGCTCGGAGACGACCAGCAGAAACACGAACGATGCGCAGAGCAAACAGGCGAATACGTCCCCGTAACGGGTGTAGAACGACCGCTCCTCCGTCACGAAGGTCGCGCCGGCGATCGCCTGCCGCTCGTTCACGCCGCTCATCGCCGTCATTTCGCCATAGGGCGTGATGACCTGGGCGATGCCCGACGTGGAGCCCGAGCCGATGGCGAGGCGATTCTCGACGGCCCGGAAGACGGCGTCGCTCGCCGCGAAATACGGGAAGCGGCGGTCGCCGTCGAAGTCGTCATCGGCGGGAATGAGCGCGAGCTGCGCGCCGTTTCTCGCGTAGCCCCGAAGGATCGACGGATCGTGCCGGTCCCAGCAGACGGCGAGCGCGACGCGGCCGAGCGCGGTGTCGTACACCCGGTAATCCCGCGGTCCCGGCGAGAACCCGTGAGCTTCTTCCCCCCACAGCGTGAAAATCTTCGGCGTTCTGCCCGCTTCCCCGGCCGGCGACATCAGATACGCCGTGTCGTACATCGCGCCTTCGGTCTCCCACACGCCGTCCACCGCGATGTACGCGCCGGTCTCCGCCGCGAAAGCCTCGAGCTCGCGGATCATCTCCCCGTCATCCAGGTTGAGGTATTCGTTCTCGCCCCAGACGATCACGTCCACGGGACCGCTTGAGCGGATCAGCTCCGCGGACAGCTCCTTGTTGATCTCGAAAATCTTCCGCCGCATCTCCGGCGTGTCCGCGAGGTAGCCGTCGCCCGCCAGGCTCCGGCCGCCCAGCGCGATCACTTCGGGGTCCTGGTTGACGAGGTCGACGGTGGCGCCGATCCGGATGGACTGCTGCGGTTCCGCGTGATGTTTGACCAGATATGCGCCGACTGCGGCATTGACGACGGGCACGAGCAGCAGAAGCGCCGGAAGCAGCGGCGGTTTGCGCCGCTCCGCGATCGAGACCAGCAGTTGCGCGAGCGCCGTATTCGTGAGCATGATGATGAACGTCAGCCCGACGAACCCGGTCACGGACAGCACCTGCAGATTGGCGGGCACGGTCCACTGGGATTTCGCGAGCAGCTCGATCCACCAGGTTTTCGTGAAGGGGATGACGGTCTTGACCCACTCGAACACGGCGAACGTGACGGGAAGGGCGAAGATGCCGTACCACTTCCCGATGCGCAGGCTCATGTCGTGGCCCATCTTGATGGCGGCGCCATAGTAGAGACCGCCCGCGATCATGATAAGATATCCGGACCAGCCGAAAATCGACGGATACCACAGATGGGCGCCGATCGACCAGACCGCGGTGCAGACGTTGATCAGGAGGTACGAGTGGAGCGCGTTTTTGCCCCTGAGGGAGACGAGCAGCGGGACCAGCCCGAACCAGGCCGGCCAGGGGAGATCGTGGCCGGGCATGCCGAGCGCCACGAGGACGCCGGACAACACGGCAAGCGCATAAGAGACGGGAAGTTTCACGGCAGTCGGATGCTCCTTCGGTCCGGCAAAGGTTCATTTCTTTTATTAATGAAGTCTGCCGTTCCCGGTGATTCACCTATCATAGTATAGCGTTCCTGCATTGCGCAATACGGAGGGAACGGCACAATCGAATTTCGGGACATCTGCCGGCCGAACCGGATGGACCGGACGGGCATCCATGCGCAGTCCGGCCGCGTCAGGTCGCGACGGCGATGGACGTGCGGTGATAGCGGGGATCTTGCAAGGCCTTCAGGATGAAATGCGCCACGTCGGCGCGCGGGATCGACATGGACTTCGGCGGCACGCCTTCCGCCGCCTCCCTGTACCGCCCGGTCAACTCCCGGTTCGTCAGCCCCAGCGGGCGCACGATCGTGTAATTCAACCCGCGCTGCCGGATCAGCTCGACGGCGGCCCGGTGATCGGCCAACGTGTGCCGGAGCAGGTACATGATCAGCTTGCCGCCCAGGCCCGGGATCTCCCGGTCGATGCCCGCCGACGCGGTGTAGACGATCCGCTCCACCCCGTGCTCCAGCATGCCGTTCACGATGTTCCGCGTCATTTCCTGAAGCTCGGTCGAAGGCTTGAGCCCTTGGCTCGAACCGAGACAAGACACGACGGCGTCATGACCCGCGATCGCCGCGGACACCTCGTCCGGATGGAGCGCATCGCCCCGGACGACGCGCAGCTTCCCGTGCGACATATCGAGCCTCGCGGGATTTCGCACGAACGCCGTGACTTCGAAGCCTTCCTCCAGCGCCTGCCGGACGACGTGCCGCCCCGTGCCGCCCGTCGCGCCGAATACGATGATGTTCACTGCCGGCCACCCCCGTTTTTTCGCAAACCCATTCTCCGTTTACGCCCATGATAGCAGAACGCATCCGCCGCTGAAAACATGAAGAAGGCCCGTCCCGTTCGGACTTCCTTCCGTCGTCGTTATTTTTTTCTCACCGGAATCCAGATCTCGCCCATCGTCCGCTCCGGCGTGCCGTAGTACATCTCGAACTGGGGGCCTTCCGCCAGCTCGTATCCCGAAGTCGGAAACCATTCCGTGTAGATGCGCCGCCAAAGCTCCTGCAATCTGCAATCCGGCTCGGGGAAAATCGCCCAGGTCAGCGCCGGAACGGAAAGTTTCGTGAACCGCTTCGGAATGTCCAGCCCTTCCGGCAGGTGGTAACACACCATGTACTTGAACGTCTCGCCGTTATGATCGAACAGGGCGGCGTGCAGCAGGCAGTTGCCGAACCGGCCCAGCAGCCCGTTGATCACGTCCACGCTGCCGTCTTCGTCGCATTCCCTGCGGAAACGGGCGACATCTTCGAAGGCCGCCTCAAGCTCCTCGCGCACCTCGGCATATACACCGAACATCTCGAAAGTCTCCAGTTGTTCAATCCGGTAACGCATCCCGACATCTCCTTTGATTGAGATTTGGAAGGACATGCGGGGCCACGCCTTCAAGGACACGCCCGGATCGCGCGCGGCGACCGGCATGACGCCATGGAGACTTTTGAACGCCCGGGCGAACGCCTCCGGCGACTGATACCCGTATTTCAGCGCGACATCGATCACCCTGACGCCTTCCGTCTGCAGCTCGAACGCCGCCAACGTGAGCCGCCTGCGCCGGATGTACTCGGACAGCGTGACGCCGGTGATGAACGGGAACATCCGCTGAAAATGGTACGTCGAGCAGCGGGCGATCCGCGCGATTTCGTCATACGAGATGTCGTCCGCCAGATGCGCCTCGATATAGTCCATGGCCGCGTTCATCCTCTCCAGCCAATCCACCCGCGTTCCCTCCTTTCGGGATGCATCATACCGCGGAAGCCGGGGCGCTGTCCTATCATTTCTTGCACAGATTTGTCAGCTTCCCTGCAGCTCGAGTTCCCACGTCTCCCCGATCAGCTCGGGACCGAAATTGCGATGCGGCTCTTCCTTGACCTTCACGAAGCCGGCCTTCTGATAGATGTTCCGCGCCGCGACCAGCACGTGATTGGTCCACAAGACGAGCTTCTTGTACCCCTTGCGCCTTGCGAATCGGATGCATTCGTCCACGAGACGCTTGCCCAGGCCCAGTCCTCGGGCCCGCGGGTCGATCAGCAGCAGGCGGAGCTTGGCCGTGTCTTCGCTCTCCTGCACGACCATCACGGAACCGACGACCTGCCCGTCCATCTCCGCGATCCAGCAGCGCTCCCGGTCGGGATTGTACCCGCGGATGAAATCGGAGCAAATCTGCGCGACCAGCGCCTCAAACCGCTCGTCCCAGCCGTATTCCTCCGCGTAGAGTCGCCCGTGCATATGGACGATCCATCCCATGTCGCCAGGCTCGTGCTGACGCAGTACATAGGGCTCCGAATATTTCAATCCTTCGCCGAGCAGCTGTTCGATCGTGTTCATCGCCTGAATGAGCCGGTACTGATCCTGCTCGGAGAGGTTGCCCAGCATCTCCCCGATCTCTTCCCGCGAACGCCGGTCGAGCAGCGCCGCGGCTTCTTCCCCTTCCGGCGTCAGGCGAAGGAGGCGCTGCCGGCCGTCCGACGGAGACGGGACCTTCCGGATCAACCCGTTCTGCTCGAGACGATCCAATATGCGGCTGAGATACCCGGGATCGAGCCCCAGATCTTTCGCCAGGTCAGCGGCGATGACCTGATCCCGGTTCGCGATCTCATAGATGATTCTCGATTCGGTCAGGGAATACGGGGTATGCAGCAACCCTTCCCTCAGCACGCCGAGTCTTCTCGTGAAGAAGCGGTTGAACCGCCGCACAGCCGCAATCCGGTCCTCGAAATCCGAACCCGACACCGCAATTCCTCCTCCACGTTTTTCTAATAGTTGCTGTTATTAATTAAATATATGACTTAAGCAACTATTGTCAAGCCATACCGCCTCCTTCGATTTCTTGCCATATACAAAACAACGACACATCCGTCAGGGACGAATGTGTCGTGGTACCACCCAGGCCGCCGAATGCGACGCATGCTCCTTGATCGACGCTTTTGGCCGGATATTGCGCGCATGGCTGATTTTCTTGACGCCGGCCCTCTAGCTGCGGGCAAAGATCTTCTTGTCGAAGAACACCAGAACGGTGAACAGAATGATGGCGAGAAGCAGGACGGACGCCGTCAAAATGAAGAACAGCGTGGTGAACGTGTTCTCGCTCTTGTAGTAGATCAGCATGCTGAGCGGCATCAGTCCGCCGCCCAACAGGCTGGTCCAGGCTTGCAGCCTGGCCGTCCGCTTCATGCCGATTTCCTTGAACACATGATAGAAAATCCCGTACGCAAACAGGCTCAGCCAACCGACCACCAGAATGTGGGCGTGACCCGGCACCATCGTATAATCCTTCCTCCCGGCCAAGTCCGAACCGATCAGCGCGCCGATCAGCGCGTAAACTGCAGCGATGCGGATTAACCAGGTTCCATAATTCTGCATCTTCTCACTTCCTTTACCCGTAATAGGAACATTTCCATGCTTGGCCGTTAGAATTTCAAACGTCCGTCCTACTTATTCAACACTTTGGTTTGGAAATCCTCTATTACCACGCCGCAGTTTTCGGAAGCGGAAGATGACCGCAGGCGACCGCCGCAAAACAAGATGGCGGACGCCCGAATCGGACGTCCGCCGTCTTGTTCCCCATATCTACGGTTATCTTCGGTTGTACGCTTCACGCCGGCTCGCGCAATACGAACCTTCCCATGTCGTCCTTGAGCTCCCGGGAGATCTTCTCCAGCCGTTCGGCCGAACGCCGGATCTGCTCCATGGAAGCCAGCTGCTCCTCCGCCGCCTGCGCGATGACCCCGGCTTCCTGCGAGGTCTTGTGCGAGATGCCGGCAATCTCCGCGATCGAAGCGGACACTTCCTCCATCTCGGCGGAGAGCTGCTCCGATGTCGCGGACACCTCCTGGATCTGTTCGTTCACGCGCCGGATGTCCCCGAGGATGCGCCGGATGGCCGTTTGCGACCGGTCGATCAGTTCCAGCCCCAGGTCCGTCTCGGTCCGCATCGCTTCCATGGAAGACGCGGCCTGGTCGATCAGTTCCCGAATCTCGTTCAGCAGCTCCGCGATGGATTGGCCGGACTTCGCCGTCTCGTCGGCGAGCTTGCCCACTTCCCGCGCCACGACGCCGAATCCCCGGCCGTGCTCCCCGGCGCGCGCGGCTTCGATGTTCGCGTTCAGGGCGAGCAGTTTCGTCTGCGCCGCCACTTCCATGATGACGCGGATGATCCCGCCGATGTTCGCCGAATGCTCCTCGAGCTTCTCCACAATCCGGGAAGATTCGGCCTGGGTGTGCTTGATGTTGTTCATCTGTTTCGCCGTGTCGTCCAGCTGCCGGTTGCCGAGCTCCGCCATTTCGTTCGTGCGCATCGCGAGATCCGCCACCTCGGCGGCAGCTTCGGCAATCCGGACGACGCCGGTCGTCATCTCGCCCATGGTGGCCGCGGCTTCGGCGGTTGTCCGCTCCTGAAGGGCCGTTCCTTCCGATACTTTCTGCAGCGAAGCGGACACCTGCTGCATCGCCGCCGTGGAATCATGCGCCGCGTCGGACAGCTGCCGCGAAGATTCGAAGGTGGCGTCGGCGATATGCCGGTTGTTGTCCAGCACGCGGTTCATCGACAACCGCATCTCGTTGAAGGCGGATCCCACAAGCTGCAGTTCGTCACGGGTATCGAGCGCGATGTCCCGCGAGAAATCGCCGCCGGCCATCGCTTCCGCCCGTTCCTTGAGCGTCAGGACGGTCCCGATGACGTTCCGGTAGAACGCCAGATAGAAAACGATGACCAGCAGAAGCATCGCCGCCGTGACCCCCAGGGTCAGGTTGCCGACAGAGACGACGCGATCGATGCGCTCCCGCAAGATCCCGGACAATTCCGCCACGGCATGATCGAACACGGCCGACGCCGTTTCGATGACGCTCGTTCCTTCATCGAAGAAGGCGGTCGGGTCCATGTTCATCGCGGGCTGGTTCAGAATTTCCCTGTCCAGCAGATCGAGATAGCCGCGAATCCTTTGCGCCGCCTGCTCGCCTTTCGCGAGAAGCTCCTTGCCCGCCGCATCGTCGACCGTCGCAATTTGCGCCAGCGCTTTGTTCAGGCTCGCCAGCGCTTCCTCGCTTTTGTAAGCCTCCAGCATCAGCTTCATTCTCAAGTCGTCCGTCAACATCTTCGCGGCCAGGACACCGTTGCCGCGTCCGCGGATGACCGCGGAGCCCTCGATCAGTTCCGGCATCTCCTGCACAATCAGTCGCATCATATAGTAGGAGTCGATCTCGTTCGTCAGCGTCAGCCCCGACTCGTCGGCGCTGCCGGCGATCAGCTCCTGCACCCGGCTGACAAGTTCCGAATGGCGATCGAAGCTGTCCGCCGCCGCCATGCTTTCGTAGGAACGAAGCAACGCGTTCCACTCGTCCTTGACGGACAGCCACGCTTCGTAGGTTTCGGGAAGTTCCCGCTTCCGGAATCCGGCCTCAATCCCGTCGACGAGCTGCGCGATTTCCCGTTGCTTCGCCTCGATTCTCGCTTTCGCGTCGGTGTTGCCGTTCAGGTAACCGTTGACCAATCCGCGGTGCTGCTGCACCTGCAGCATGAGGGGCATCAGGTCGCGGATCTGCTCCACGCCGATCAGCTCGCCTCTGTATTGACGGATATCCTCCCGCTTATCCGAGTACATCAGGGCAAACGACGTCACGACCGGAACCATGAACAGCAGACTGATCAGGACGAATTTTTGCCCATACTTCAATCTCGACATGATGTTCGTAAACAGGCCGAAGATGTTGTTCAACATGGTTTTCCTTTGACTCCTCCTCGCTTGTTTGCTTCAAACGATGCTGCATTGCCTGACGGGAAGAACCACTTGAACGACTTGTCTTGTTATGTATCACCCGATGTCTTGTGCGATGCCGGATCCCTCCATTCCATTCGGATTGGTCGTTAAGTATAGCAAGATTGACGCATCCGGACTGTGATCTGGATTCGCCCGACACAAAAAAATTCCCGGATTCCGAAAGGAACCGGGAATGTGACCGTTATGACCTGGCATGCGACGGCTGCGACTTCAGCACGCCGGCCGTCTCGAACGATTGAACGAAATCGAGTTCCATCAGCCTGTCGCACGCGTCAAGCAGACTCCGCGAGCGCGGCTTGTGCAGCTTGATCCGGAGCGTCCGCGCTTCGCCGCTGTCCCCGTCGTCGGGCGATTCCAGCGACACGCTCGCGATGACGAGCCCCTCCCGCTCGAACAGCTCCGTGATCCGCGCGATGCCGCCTTCCGCCCGGGTGATGCGCAGGATGACCTCGTTCCGGCTGCGCTTGCTGTGGAAGCTCTTCTCGAACCGGTTCAGGACGAGCAGGATGAGGATCACGAGCGCTGTCGCCAGAACCGCCTCATAGAAGAACCCCGCGCCCACGCACAGGCCGATCGCCGCGACGACCCAGATGGAGGCGGCCGTCGTGAGCCCCGTGATGCTCATGCCGTTGCGGATGATGGCGCCCGCCCCCAGGAACCCGATGCCGGACACGACCTGCGCCGCGAGCCGCGCCGGGTCCATCCGGACATTGTAGGCGTCCGCGAAATCGCCGAATCCGTAGATGGAGAGCAGCATGATGATCGTGGCGCCGACGCAGACCAGAATGTGCGTGCGAAGCCCGGCCGCGTGGTTGTGCCATTCGCGTTCCAGACCGATCAGGCCGCCGAGCGCCAGCGAGAGCAAAATCCGGAGCGACGAGTCCAGCCAGGAGATCTCCCACAGACCGGTTGCCATCACCTTCACGGCACGCCATCACCTCGCCTTCACGCTTCCGCGCGTCTATCCGCGCGACACCACGGCGACAACCGGATAGTGGTCGGACGGATACCGGCCTTCATAGAGTTCCCGATCGATCACGACGGATTGGACCCACCAGTCGGGAGTCAGGAAGATGTAATCGATCGTATCGCCGGATTCGCCGCCCTTGAAGTGGTGAACCGTCCCGCCGACTTCCCGCTCCTCGTCGTGCAGAACGGAATAGACGCTCAGATAGCCTTCCCGTTCCAGTCCCGCGACGGCGTCGTGCCCCGGGCGGACGTTGAAATCGCCGGTCAAAACGATCGGCAGGCCCGTCCGGGCGCGCAGATTCCGCATCCGCTCGCGGATCAGCTCCATGCCCTTGAGCTGGGCTTCCTCGCTGACATGATCGAGGTGCGTGTTGAACAGGGCCAATTGCCCGCCTTCGCCCGACCTGAACGCCGCCCAGGTGCACATGCGCGCGTGCGACGAGTTCCAGCTGATCGCCCCCAGCCGCTCCGGATGCTCGGACAGACTGAAGTTTCCGGATTCGACCACTTCCCATTTGTCTTTCTTGTAGAAGATCGCGGAATACTCGCCTTCGGTGCCGCCGTCCCGCCCTTCGCCGACCCAGCCGTATTCCGGCAGAAGCGTCTCCAGATCCGCCAGCATGCCGCGCAGCCCTTCCTGCACGCCGATGATGTCCGGATCATGCTTCCGGATCGTCTCGGCGACCGCTTCCGCCCGGTTCGGCCAGGCGTTGTCTCCGTCGGATTCCACATGGACTCTCAGATTGAATGTCATGATTTTCAATTGCATGCGTTGCCTCCACTCCGGGTATGTCTGTGTCGTTGGATCCGGATTCCGGATTGCTTCACTTGTCTTTGGAGCCCCGGCCGTACACGAAGTACATCACAAGGCCGGACATGATCATCAGCACGACCGAGTAGACGAGGGTCATGGCGCGCGCGGCGATGCCCGCTTCCACGTCCGTACTGTTCTTGATGACGACCCCCAGCGTCTGGTACACCGGGTGGTACAGGAAGACCGTCAGATCGTAATCGTCCAGAATCTTGATGAAGTTCAGCGCAAGCACCGCCAGCGTCGACGGCAGCACGATGGGCAGCAGCACCTTGCGGAACGTGTAGAACGTCCTTGCGCCCATGTTCCGGGCGGCGTCTTCCAGGTTGCCGTCCAGACTGAAGAAGGACGCCTTCACCATGCGCATCGTGAACGGGATGTGGATGATGATATACCCGAGAATGACGATCCAGTGCGTCCCGGTCAGCACCGTATTCCCGACGACGAGACGGGGGACGTTGAACGTGATCACGAGGCCGATCGCGATCAGCGTGCTCGGCAGAATCCACGGAATCAGCAGGGCGTATTCCATCGCCATCGCCAGCTTGCTGTTCTTGTATCTGTGAATGATGCGCGACGCGAACAGAGCCAGGGCCACGACGCCGAGCGACGCCGCCGCGGCGTACAGGACGCTGACCAGATACGGACGAAACGCGCCCATCGAGGTGAACAGCCGGGCGTAATTTTCCAGCGTGAAGCTGTTCCAGGTGAGCGTCGACGTCGCGATGCTGCGGGCGTCGGCGAACGAGAACAGCACGATCAGCGCGACCGGCGTCACATAGATCAGGAACAGCGCGTAGCCGAGGATGTGGACGGCGATGTTGGCGGCCTTGTTGTTGATCTTCTGCTTGACCAGAGCGGACTTCACCTTCGACACGGACATGTAGTTGCCGCGCTTCTCGATGCGGATCATGAACGTCAGCAGGATGATCGTGGCCAGCCCCAGCACAAGCGCGAGCAGCGCCGCCAGATCCTTGGACGTCGAGCTCTTGGAGAACGTCAGGATCATCGGCGCAATCGTCTGGAACTCCGTTCCGCCGAGGATGAGCGGCGCCGACATGGCCCCGAGCCCCGTCAGGAACGTCAGAATCGTCAGCGCGAAGATCGTCGGCTTCAGCACGGGAAGCACGACGCGCCACAGGATGCGGAAGGTGCCGGCTCCCATTCCCCTCGCGGCTTCGACGGTCTGGTAGTCGATCTTCCGGATGGCGTTGCCCAGGAACAAAATATGGTTCGACGTGCACGCGAACGTCATCACGAAAAGCACGGCCCAGTAGCCGTGGAACCATCCCTTGTCCATGGACGGGAACAGGCTGGCCAGCGCGTTCGTGACAAGGCCGTTCTCGCCGTAGACGAACTTGTAGCTGGACGCCACGACGACGCCGTGGTAGAGCAGCGTCGTGAAGTAGCCGAGCTTCAGGACTCGGGCGCCCCGAATCTGAAAATACTCCGTCAGCAGCACCAGCGTGATGCCGACCAGGTTGACCGTGATCATCAGCGACACGGCCAGCACGAAGCTGTTCTTCAGGCTGTTCATGGCGCGCCTGGACGACAGCAGTTTCTCGACGGCGTCCAGCGAGAAGTTGCCGCCCTTGAAGAAGATTTCATAGTACACGTTCAGGTTCGGAATGATGAGGAACGCGACGATGAACCACGCGATGAGCGCATAGAGCAGGATCTGGCCGTAATTGAGCGATCCGAGCCGTTGTTTCCAGGTATGTCCGTTCAATGCTCTCGCTCCGTCCGGTCGAATTGCATGATGTCCGCAAGCCGGATGTACACGTCGGTCTCCTCGCCGATCGCAAATCCGATCCGGCCGTTCTCCTTCTCGATCGTCTTCATCCGGCCGCCGCCGGCCATCTCCAGCACATACTTGCTGTACAGCCCGTAATACTCGCGGTCCACAATCCTGGCTTTGAGGCGCACGACGTCATCGCCTTCGATCGGCGCCAGATTCACCTTCTCGTTCCGGACGTACGCGACCTTGTCGGACGACACGAACGCCTTGAGCGGGCTGTTCGCGATCAAAACCGGGTCGATCCGGTTGATGTCGCCGATGAAGTTGCACACGAACTCCGTCCCGGAGTGATTGTAGATCTCGTAGGGCGTGCCGACCTGCTCCAGATTGCCGTTGTTGAACACCGCGATCCGGTCGGACAGCGTGAGCGCCTCTTCCTGGTCATGCGTGACGTAGATGGTCGTGATGCCGAACTGCTTCTGCAGCTCCTTCAACTCGTTCCGGAGTTGGACGCGCAGCTTCGCGTCGAGGTTGGACAGCGGCTCGTCCAGCGCCAGAATGGACGGCTTCAGGACCAGCGCCCGGGCGATCGCCACGCGCTGCTGCTGGCCGCCCGACAGCTCCGAGACCTTCTTGGACAGCTGCGTCTCCTTCAGGTCGACCTTGCGGGCGATGTCGCGCACTTCCGCGTCGATCTCGGCCCTGGACGCCTTCCTGACCTTCATGCCGAACGCGATGTTCTCGTAGACGGTCATGGTCGGGAACAGCGCGTAGTTCTGGAACACCATGCCGATGCCGCGCTTCTCGATCGGCATGTCCGTAATATCCTTGTCCTTCAGGAAGATGCGGCCGCCCGACGGTGAAATGAACCCCGCAAGGGCGCGAAGGATCGTCGTTTTGCCGCAGCCGGACGGACCGAGAAACGTGAAGAACTCGCCCTCCCGGATCTCCAGGTTGAAGTTCTTGACGGCGTGGAACGATCCGAAGTGAATCTGGATGTCCTTGAATATGATCAATGCGCTCACCTTTAGGCTGGGATGGAAAGGAGAACTGCATAGCCGAAAGCGAGAGCCATGCAGTTCCCGATTAACGCTGGTTCAGTTGATGATCTGCAGTTCGATCTTCTCCGCCCATTCGTCGAGGTGCGCCGCGATGAACGACCAGTCGAGCGGCTGCGCCTTCATGCTGGCGAACAGTTCCTTGATGTGGTCGGGCGCTTGCTGGGCCGCTTCCGGAATGACCGGCATGGCGCTGAATTCCGCGGCGAACTTGCCCTGCATTTCGGCGGAACCGAACCATTCGACGAACCGCTGCGCCGTATCCATTTTCTTGGTGCCGTTAATGATCGCGATATGCTCGACGACCATCGGGACGCCGCCCTCCGGAGCGACGGTGCCGACCTTCACGCCGTATTCCTGCTCCCGCTTGAACTTCTCGCCGGACACGACGGTGCCGATTCCGATCTTGCCGGCGGCCATGTTGGCGTACAGGTCTTCGCCTTCGACCATCGGCAGGCCGTTGTCGTACAGCTTCTTCAGCTCGTTCCAGCCTTCTTCGGCAACGCCGAGCTCGCCGTTTTCGTCCTTGTACGGCATCAGGATGCCCGCCACGACCAGCCGCATCGTCGCCCGGCCGAGCGCGGTCGGCGCTTCGTACTTGCCCTTGAACGCTTCGTTGGTGTACAGATCCTGCCACGACTTCGGCGCCGTCTCCGGCGTGTACACGTCAGCGTTGTAGCCGATCATGATCGCCTGCTTGACGAGACCGTGATAGTACCCTTCCGGATCGTTCAGGTTCTCTCCGACTTGCGGCGCCCACGAAGGCACGTACTTCGTGATGACGCCTTCTTTTTTCAGGTTCTCGTAGAAAATGTTGTTCAGACCGAACACGACGTCGGCGATCGGGTTGTTCTTCTCCGCGATCAGGCGGTTCGTCAGGTCGGCGCCGCCCGCGCCGACGAGCTCGATCTCGAAACCGGCCTGCTTGGCCTGCTCGATCCACCATTCGCCGCGGCCGTCGGAGTTGGCGTTCGTGTAGACGATCAGCTTTTCGTTCTTGACCTCGCCGTCGCTTGCGCCGTCGCCGGACCCTGCGGAATTTCCTCCGCCGTTGCCGCTGTTGCCGCTGCTGTTGCTGCTGCTGTTGCCGCTTCCGCTGTCGCCGCTGCCGCCGCTGTTGTTGCCGCCGCCGCAAGCTTGTCCGTGTCCTGGCGGACGGTGGTCAGCGGGACGGGCGTCAGCGCCGACAGATGCGTATCCGAGAAACCGACGATCGACAAAGTGTCGGGAACGGCAATGTTCATGTGCATGGCGGTGAACATGGTGGCGATCGCGACCTGGTCGTCCGCGCACATGATCGCCGTCATACCGGGATTGCTCCGGATGAACTCTCCCTGCTCGTCGTCATACTCGTGGATGTGGTCCGGTCTGCAGCTGGTCGTCCGGAAATGGATGTACTCGCTTTTCACCGGAATCCCGTGATCCAGAAGCGCCTGGATATACCCCTGGTAGCGCTCTCCGCGGCTCGTGATGTTCTCGATGACGTTGGACGAGAAGCCGATCTCCCGATGTCCCCTGGAGATCAGATACTTCGCCATCTCGTAGGAACCCTGAAAATGGTCGTGATACACGCAATCGATCGGAATTTCATAGAACACCCGGTCGATGATCACGCTCGGAATCTTCTCCATCTTCAGGCGGAACACCTGATTGCTGCAGGATTTGCTGCCCAGCGGGAACAGGATGATGCCGCTGACCCCCATTTCGGCAAGCGTCTGCAGGCATCGGCCCTGGTCCTCCTCGTCTTTGCTGATCTTCAGAACCAGGTCGTACCCGTGCTTGCGCGCCTCGTGCTCCACCGCCGAGATGATCCGCGACGTATAGTCGGTCATGTGGGGAACAATAAGCGCGATCAGCTTGTTCTCCTTCCCGTCGTCCTGGCGCTTCGGCGGCTGCTCCGCCTTCCGCGCGTCGTCTTCCCGCCCGTTCCCGGCGAGAAACGTCCCTCTTCGCGGCAGGCGATATACCACGCCGCGCTCGACAAGCTGCTCCAGCGCCAGCTTGGTCGTCATCCGGCTGACGCCGAACAGCCTCGCCAGTTCGGCCTCGGACGGCACCGGATCGTGGGGCTTGAGCCCTTTGCTCTCGATGATCTCCAGCACCTTGTCGGCGATCTGCAGGTAAAGCTGTTTCCTGGTAGTGCTTTCAGGTTTCATGTCCGGACAGTCCTCTGATTTCGGGCCGGCCTTGCCCGCATGATGGTATACCATGAGCTTAAGCTTGATATAAACCTTAAGTTATGTCAGTGACATAATCAATGACATTTCTGCTGACATTTTTTGCTCCGCGGAACCGACATTCACGGGCAACAAAAAACCACTCCCGCTACGGGAATGGTTTCGCTCCGGGACTCAAGGGGATTTCACGCGCGCCCGCACCGGCTTTCCTGCGGCAAGCAGCAGCAGCAACGTGCCGCACCCTCCGGTTTTCCGGCGATGAACCCGCTTGCCTCGCCTTGTTGCGCTTGCATGAGGGCTTCCGGACCGGATTTTCTTTGTCCGTTTTGCGCGCGGCTGTTTTTTGAGGATGAAGCAGGCTCCTGCGGGACCCGCGGGCCCGGTTGCCCCCGTGGGACCCGTTGGACCCGTGGGGCCCGTCGGCCCCGGAACCGGCGTCAGTGTGCCGAACTTGGTCACAAAGGCGTTCACGTCGCCTTGCAGGGAAGTCTGAAAAGCGCCGGGCGTCACCGGAAAATCGATCGATTCCGTGGACCCTGTCACATAGATGCCGAACTCGCTGTCAACGGCGATTCCCCTTCCCTGATCATCCCCGGTCCCGCCCAAATAGGTGGAATAGACGAGCGCGGTGCCGTCCGTGTTGATGACCGTGACAAAGGCATCCTGATCTCCGCCGAATGTCGGCTGAAACGCTCCCGTCGTTACCGGGAAGTCCGTCGATTGCGTCGACCCCGTGACATACGCATTGCCCGCGGAGTCGACGAAGATATCCAGGCCGTTGTCAAAGTCTGAACCGCCCAGATAGGTGGAATAGACAAGCGCGGCGCCTGCGGGGTTCAGCTTGGTGACAAACGCATCCTCCAGTCCGTTCAGGGTTGTCTGAAACGCCCCCGCCGTCACGGGAAAATCCGCCGAACTGGTGGTCCCCGTCACATAGACGTTCTCTTGCGCGTCGATGGCGACGGATTCCCCGGTCTGAAAGTCGCTTCCCCCGAGATACGTGGAGAACTCGAGGGCGGAGCCTGTCGTGTTGAACCGCGCCACGAAGGCGTCCTCGCTTCCCGCAAGGGCGGTCTGGAAAGCGCCGGGCGTCACCGGGTAATCGTCGGATTCGGTGGTACCCGTGATATAGGCCTGACCGGCATCATCGACGACAATGTTGGTGGCCTCGTCAAAATCGCTTCCCCCGATAAAGGTGGAATAGACCAGCGCGGTCCCCGCCGCGTTCAACTTCGTTACGAACACATCCCGGTCTCCCGAGAACGTCTGGCTGAACGCCCCCGGCGTTGTCGGGAAGTCGGGCGACGATGTGCTGCCGGTGACGTAGGCCTGATTGGCGCCATCCACCGCAATGTGCAATCCGATATCCGTATCCATGCCGCCGAGGTAGGTGGAATACAGCAGGACGGGATCGATGACCAGCGGATGCTCCGGATCATACCCGGGGCCGATTTCAAATCCGTACACGCAGCGCTCCGGACCTTCGTGATGGATGACAAACCGGCTGTCCACCATGACTTGCCTGCCGCCGATCATCTGGTAACTGACCGGTCTGGCTTCGCGCCTGATTCCATGCCGCGTATGGATGAGCAAGTTTCCGTCCGGATCGAGCGACAGCCGCTCCACTCCGCGCCAGGCCAGGCGGACATTTCCGGTTTGCGCATGCGGCCGAACCAAGAGATCGTACTTCAGGTTCCCTTCCTGTTCTTTGAAGACCAGGTCGATCCCGGGCCACAGCTCCCGGTACATCACCTCATGGTAGGCCGGTAGATGGGTCCTCCACCGTCCGGGGTCATTTCCGATCAGGCAGTGGATTTTCCCTCCGGACGGCTTCCTTCCCTCCATCACCGCGCCCGTGTTGCAGTCCACATATTGCAACGCGACAAGCTGTCGTTCCTTCTTCCCTTCCTGCGCGACAATCGCTTCCGTGGACGTGAGCAAAAGGGAGAGACCCGGTTTCTTCGCCAGAAAACCTGCCGCCGCAGCCCCGTGTCCCTCATATACCCAGAAAGTCAACGGAAGCCGGTTATAGTTTTCGATGATTTCATATCGGGTACGCTCCGTTGCCAACACAATCAAAGCACCTCGGATTTGTATGGATGTCGGTCTAATATATGACCCGGTCAAGATGCGCGATTGGACGAATAAACCGGTGCAACGGATTGCCGTTGGGATGCCCGATGAGCGCGCAAAAAAAGACCCGGACCCCGAATGGTCCGAGTCCTGGTCTGTTTCGCCGTCACCCGCGTTCCGGCAGGCTCCACACTTCGATGAAATTCCCGTCCGGATCGTAGAACGAGAACGATTTGCCCTGATAATCGAAGAACTCCCCGACCTTGACGCCCTGCTCCTGCAAATACCGGTACGCCGCTTCCGCGTCATCGACGATAAAGCCGTACGACGACTGGGGCGCGCCGTTCGGGTAGACGAAGTGCGCGTGCAGGTTGTGCTCGTTCGGATGCAGCAGGATGCGGATGCCGGATTCGTTCTGCATTTCCACATAGTACGGATCTTCCAGCACGACCTTGAATCCGAAATGCTCGCCGTACCACGCGATGGACCGCCGAACGTCGCTGACCGGGATGGTCAGGTACGCGGACCTGGGGTTCAGTCCCATACGATCTTCCCCTTCCGGATTTTCGCGATATACACGATTTGTCCCGTGTGATAGTGGATCTCCCGCACCATGGCGATCATCAGGTTGAGCGCCGTCGTATCGTTGCCCACCTGGCTGTAGGTCAGCGGCGGCAGGTTCAGAAACGGCCGCGACATCAACAGGTGCGGATTCGCCTTCAGATGCTCGAGGTATTGCAGAATGATCTCGAACGATTCCTTCGCCTTCCGGTACGCTTCCTCCTTCGACATCTTGAGCCCGCGCTCGAACTCCTTGTCCCGGTCCCGCGTGTCGGGGATATGGAACAGGATCTGCTCGATCCGGGAATGCACGCAGCCCCGGATGTGCGCGACCAGATTCGCGATGCTGTTGCTCTCGATGTTCGGAGCCCAGACGATGTCCTCCTCGTCCAGCTGCTCGATGACCTTCAGAATCCCGCGCATTTCGGACCGGAACTTCGGGATCATGCTGTCGATCAGCTCGACCGCGATGTCCATTTTCCTCTCCCCTTGCGAAAAAAGTGCCCGCGAAGACCGTCCCCGCATCCGCTCAGAACGGCCACAGCAGCGGAATGACGACCATCATGACGACGCCGACGAGCAGCTGGAGCGGCAGGCCGACCTTCACATAGTGCGTGAACCGGTAGCCGCCGGCCGCCATGACCATCGCGTTGGGCGGCGTCGAGAACGGGACGGCGAAGCACATGCCCGCGCCGATCGCCACCGCGAACAGGAACGGATACGGGCTGAGATCCATCTGCGTCGCCGCCGAGAGCGCGATGGGCGCGAGCAGCACCGCGCAGGTCGTATTGCTCAGGAACAGCGTCAGGAGCGACGTGGCGAAGTAGATGCCGGCGAGCAGCGCCATCGGCCCGTGGCTCCCCAGCGTGCCGACCAGCCCCTCCGAGAGCAGCGCGGCCGCCCCGGTCTTCTCGATGGCGACCGACATCGGGATCATGCCGCCGATCAGCACGACGCTGCTCCAATTGACCGTTTTGTATGCTTCCTCCATGTTGCGCACGCAGCCGAGCAGCACCATGAGGAGCGCCGGGATCATGATCGCCGCCACCGCGGGCACGAGCTCCGTCACGAGCAGCACGATCATCAGCAGCATGACGCCGGCGGCGATCGGCGCCTTGCGGTCCAGCGTCACCCTGCGCGATTCCTCCAGCGGCTGCCCGATCACCACCACGTCTTCCTGATCGGCCGCGAGCAGCGCGATATCCTCCCATTTCCCCTGGATGAAAAGGATATCGCCGTCCTGCATCACGACGTCCTTCAGATTGTTCAGCAGCACCTGGTCCTTCCGCTTGATGCCCAGGATGTTGACCCGGTACTTCTCGCGGAAGCCGGACCGGCTGACGGGCAGGCCGATCAGCCGCGAGGACGGCGTGAACATCAGCTCCGCGACGCCGACTTCGTCCGTCACATAGGAAGCTTCCCCGCCTTCCTGCGCGTGGCGCTCCTCCACGTTGCGGTCGAGCATCGTCACGCCGCATTCGTCCGCGAACCGCCGAACCTGCCGGTACGGCCCGTACACGTACAGGATGTCGCCTTCCTTCACGACCGTCTCCGGCCCGGCGACCTCCTGATCCACCGTCTTCAGGAACTGGTTCTTGAGGGACAGCTTCCGCCGGATCTCGATCACATTCACTTCATAGCGCGCCGGAATATTGAGCTCCGACAGCTTCTTCTCCACGAGGGCCGAATCCGCGTCGACCCGCACCCGGAACAGATTGTGCATCATCTGGTAGCGGCGGATCAGCTCCTCCGACGCCAGGCCGTCGTGATCGTGCGCGCCGCGCTCCTCGTTCTTCGGCAGGTAGCGGCGGAGCCATAGCATGGCGATGACGCCCGTGGCGACGCACGCCAGCCCGATCGGCGTGAAGGAGAAGAACGACAGCTTTCCGAACCCCGCCGAGGCGAGCGCGTCCTGGATGACGAGGTTGGGCGGCGTCCCGATCAGCGTCAGCGTCCCGCCAAGACTGCTGGCGAAAGCGACCGGCATCAGGAACCGGCCCGGATGCAGCCCGGCCTTCATCGCCAGGCTGATCACGATCGGCATCAGGACGGCCACGGTGCCGGTGTTGCTGACGAAGGCGCCGAGCGACACGGTGACCAGCATGACCATGACGAGCAGGCTTGTCTCGTTCGTTCCGGCGAGCTGCAGCAGCTTGTTGCTCGCCATTTTGGCCAGCCCCGTCCGGAGGATGCCGCTCCCGACGACGAACAGGCCGATCATCATGATGACGACCGGGCTGGAGAAGCCCGACAGCGCTTCCGCCGGCGTCAGGATGCCGGTGACGAGCAGCGCGATCAGCACGCCGATCGCGACGATGTCGGAGCGCACCTTGCCCGAGATGAACAGCGCCGATGCCAATGCAAGCAAGCCCAGTGTTACCCACATTTGCTGGTCCGTGGTCAACTTCGTTTTCTCCCTGTTTCCATGAAATCAATAAATGACCATGAAATTATACCATACGGGAGCCGGGCGGCCGGTACGCAAACGCACACCTCCCTTTGTCCCGGCCATCCTGTTTTCCAACATCCATAATACCAAACATATGTTTGGTTTTGCACTATAATATCAGACATTCTTTACAAAAATTTGGCCGACTGCTGTACGTGGTTACGTAATTACGTAATTAATAACCGTTATGGAGGTGCAGGCGATGGCTGCTTCCAGAAACTTCGAGGCCGAGTTGGACGATCTCAAGGAACAAATGCAGGAACTCCGGCAGATCAGCGGCTGACGGTCGAAGTCGCCGGGAGGGCAAGGTCTTCCGGCAAGATTATCGGCACGGCATCCCGCAACCCGGCCTGCTTACGGTGGGGACGACCCGGGAGACGGGAACGAGCGTGACGTTTCTGCCGGACAGGGAGATTTTCCGGAAGGCGTTTGACCGCGAGACAATCGCAAGCCGCATCCCCGATATTTGCGAGGCGTATCCCGGACTCTCCGTGCAATTCACCGCGGAGTGATCTATCAGCCAATCATGCTTCATACTGTGGAACAACCGGGATGTTCATTCCCCGATCCATGGAAGATCCGCCACATGGAGGGGAGTCGGATGCATGCCCGTCATTAATGTGAAGCCGGCCAAAGGAAGGACGGCCGAACAGAGTTCTGGCGGCCTTGGACGGATCAGATCAAGTCCGCCTTGTCCACGTTGCGGATGGACAGGTACGCGATGAAGATGCCGATCGCGGCCAACGCCAGCGGAACGGTGATGATCGAATACAGCGAGAAGCCGCCGGTGCTGGAGCCAATGACGGCCACAATCAGAACGGCCGTAACGATCGTGCCGGGCACGGATTTCTTCCACATCCCGACGAGCAGCGGGATCAGACTCAGGCCGGCGGCGGCGACGGCGTTCAGCAACGTCCTGAGCGAGATCTCCACAAGCTCGCCGATCTCGGGCGTGCCCGGAATCCTTCCGACGTAATGGTTGACCGCGAGGAGCGCGCCGCCGAGAACGGCGTTGCTCAGGATGATCACAAGCAGCGTCCACACGAATACGATGATCAGCTTGGCGGCCATCAGCTTCTTGCGGTTGATCGGATACGTGAACATGAGCGAGATCGTCTTGTTCTTGTACTCCTCGATCACGAATTTGGCCGGCAGCACCGAAGCGTAAATGATGAAGGTCCCGCGAACGAGCGTGTCGATGAAGAACAGGGCATCCGCATAGGTATGCATCGCGCTCTCTTCTTCCATGCCGGGGTCAACATACATCAGCGCGACGAGACCCATGATCACCAGATTGGCAATGAGAATGCCGAGCCAGTGTCCGCGGAACTTGTTCTTCTTGAGTTCCATTCTGATCAGTTTAAGCATGGAGGCCGCCCCCGTTCAGCAGATTGAAGAAGTAATCCTCGAGCGAATGTTGCTTGCGGACAACCGAATCGACGGGTACATCGGACAGGGACAGCGCCTTGACCAGCTCGCTCTGCGGAACGGTCAGGTCGTATACCCGGATCGCATGCTCCCCCGCCACCTTCAGGTTCGTCACGTTGAGGCGCTCGGTCAGCACATAAGCGGCCTTCTCCACCTCGCGCGTCGCGATCTCGACGTAGTCATGCCGCGTCCGGCGCAATTCCTCCATCGACACTTCCTTCACCAACCGGCCCTGGTGGATCACGCCGACCGTGTCCGCGATATGCTCGATCTCCCCGAGAATGTGGCTGGAGACCAGAATCGCGATGCCGAACTCCTTGCTCAGCATGGTGAGCAGATTGCGCATGTCGCGAATGCCGCCGGGATCGAGCCCGTTGATCGGCTCGTCGAGCAACAGCAGCTCCGGCTTCGTCACGATGGCGCGGGCGATCCCGAGACGTTGCTTCATCCCGAGGGAAAACTCCTTGACCGGCTTGTTCCCGGCGCCGGTCAGGCCGACCATCTCCAGCGCTTCGCCGATCGCCTTCCGGTTATAGTAACCCATGTACTCGCAATGCAATTCCAGATTCTCGAGCGCCGTCAGCTTCTCATAGAAAATCGGATATTCGATGATGCTGCCCATGCGCTTCAGCGGCTCCACATCGCCGGCTTGCAGCGGCTTTCCGAACAGCTCGATCTCGCCTTCGATCGGGCGGAGGATGGCGGCGATCATCTTCATGACCGTCGTCTTGCCCGCGCCGTTCTGCCCGAGGAAGCCGTAGATTTCCCCCTTCCGGAGCGTCATGTTCACGTCCGACACCAGCGGCTTGCCGCCGATCGTCTTGCCCAGCCGATAAGTTCTCAGTACGGCAGTCACGTTGCCTGTCCCCTCTCGAATCATGATGGTTCTGATTATAGGGGCGCGGGATTTCATATTTCTTTCCCGTTTCTTAAATAAACCTTAAGCTTGCCCGCCGCCTTGGTTCATTCGTTTCAGCCGGACCGTGAACGTCGTTCTCTCCCAGGGCTTGCTCGCGACCGAGATCGAACCGTGCATGAGCTCGACCAGCCGCTTCGTGATGGTCAGGCCGAGCCCGCTCCCCTGGTATTTGCGATTGCGGGAGTCCTCCAACGTATACAGCCGCTCGAAAATGTGGTCCTGGTGCGCCTCCTGAATCCCTTTTCCCCGATCGGTCACGTCGACACAGGCGGCTTCATCGTCCACACGGACGGCCAGTCCCAGCATGCGGCCGTCCCCGCCGTATCGGATCGCGTTCGAGATCAGGTTGTTCAGGACGCGGTCCAGCGCCTCCTCATTCGCCAGGACATGGATCGGCTCATCCGGAATGTCGATCTCGACGTCAAACCCGTTGTCGGTCAGAACGTCGTAGAAGGCGAGAATGTTTCTGCGGCACACCTCGTCCAATCTGACGCGGGACAGCGGCAGTTCCTTGTCGCCGGATTCCAGCCTGGCCAGATCGAAGAAGGCGTTGATCATGCCGATCACTTCCCGCACCTTGGCGGATAGTTTGCCCATCAGGACGGCGCGTTCGTCGGGGGAGATGTCCGAACGGTGCGTCATCATTTCCACATAGCCGGAAATGACGGTGAGCGGCGTCCGCAGATCATGCGAGATGTTGGACAGCATCCGGCGCATCGCCATCCCGGTACGGGCGTACCCGGCGCTCTCGCGCTGCCGCTCCTCCTGCAGCAGATTAATGCCCGTGAGCAAGTCGCGCAGCGCCGTCAAATCCGTGTGCAGCAGGATCTTCTGCGCGGAGCCGTCCGCCGCCGTCTCGTTCAGCTTGTCCGCGATGTAGCGGATATCCCGCTCCAGCTTGCGGCGCGCCCGATATTGGGCCGCGGCCGCCGCCGCGAGCGCCGCGCACAGCGCCGACAGCGCCGCGATGATCATGGCTGCGATCCCCCCGCCTTGTAGCCGATGCCCCACAACGTCTTGATATAGCGCGGCTGCGACGGGTTGTCCTCGATCTTCTTCCGCAGCCGGCGCATGTGGACATTGATCACATTGTCATCGCCGTAATAGTGGTCGTTCCAGACGAGCTGATAGATCTGCTCCTTGGTGTACACCCGGTTGGGGTGTGAGGCGAACAGTTTCAGAATCTGAAACTCCTTCGCCGTCAGCCGAATCGTCCGCCCGTCCTTGATCACCGTGAAATTGTCCGGGTCGATGACGAGATCCATCAGGCGCAGCACGGCCGGTCCGGCGGCTTGCTCGTCCGGCGCCGAATACTGCTTCGCGCGCCTGAGCGCCGCCTTGACCCGCGCGACCAGCTCGATCATCGAGAACGGCTTGGCGATGTAGTCGTCGGCGCCGAATCCGAGGCCCAGCGCCTTGTCGAGATCGCTGTCCTTTGCCGACAGGAGGAGCACCGGCACCACGCTGTCCCGGCGGATCCACTGGAGCAGATCAAGTCCGCTCCGCTTCGGCAGCATCAGGTCGAGCAGGATCAGGTCAAAAGGCGCCTCCGCCTCCTTGAGCAGCCGTTCCGCCTCCTCGCCGTCATGCGCCCGGATCACCCTGTACCCTTCCCGTTCGAGCTGGTCCCGCACCATCTCGCCGATATCCGCGTCGTCTTCCACAAGCAGTATGGAGTGTTGCATGGGTAACGGCCCACCTTTGTATGGTAATTTTATCCATTGCGCATTGTCGTAATTTCCATTATACTACATGCCGCTTGGGTTGCGGATGCCCGAGTTTTCTGGTAAATTCAAAAATAACATTCCATAATCAAATGCGATGACGAGACGAGTAGACAGAGGGCACGCTCTCACAGAGAGCTCCGGGAGCTGGGAAGGAGCAGAGCGTCTTTGTTGAAGAAAGACTCCGAGCAGCGCATCGGAATCCGGGGATTCCCTTGGAGGATGGTGCGACAGGCGCTCCTGTTACAGAGCTAGAGTATAACCGTCCGCATGTTCAGCGCGCGGCGGCGTACTCGAAGAGGCCGGTTTGGCGACAATCCGGCGAATCCGGGTGGTACCGCGGGAACGACTCTCGCCCCTGAGACGAACGTGTCTTTGGGGCGGGTTTTTTTGTTTGCCCGCGGGAAGCCGGAACAGATCCGCAATCATGCATCATTTACTATATAGAGGGAGTTGAGGAATCCATGGCAAGCAAGCTCAAGGTCGGGATTGTCGGGGGCACGGGGATGGTCGGCCAGCGCTTCGTGCAGCTGCTCGAGAACCACCCCTGGTTCGAGGTGACGGCGATTGCGGCCAGCAGCGGCTCGGCGGGCAAGACGTACGAGGAGGCCGTCAGCCACCGCTGGAAAATGTCGACCCCGATTCCGGACCGGGTGAAGAACATCGTGGTGCGGGACGCGTCGAAGGTGGAAGAGTTCGCTTCCGGCGTCGACTTCGTTTTCTGCGCGGTGGACATGAAGACGGAGGAGATCCGGGCGCTCGAGGAAGCGTACGCGAAGACCGGGACGCCGGTTGTGTCCAACAATTCGGCGCATCGCTGGACGCCGGACGTGCCGATGGTCATTCCCGAGATCAACCACGCCCATCTCGAGGTGATCGCGGCCCAGCGGAAGCGGCTCGGCACTTCCACCGGTTTTATTGTGGCCAAGCCGAACTGTTCCATTCAGAGCTACGTGCCGCAGCTGCACGCGCTCCAGGCGTTCAAGCCGACCCGGGTCGTCGTGTCCACCTATCAGGCGATCTCAGGAGCGGGCAAGAGCTTCGCCGACTGGCCGGAGATGGTGGACAACGTCATCCCCTACATCAGTCGCGAAGAAGAGAAGAGCGAGCAGGAGCCGCTGCGCATCTGGGGCCGCGTGGAGGGCGGCGAGATCGTCAAGGCGGAATCGCCGATCATCACGGCGCAATGCATCCGCGTGCCCGTGACGGACGGCCACCTCGCGACCGTCTTCGTCTCGTTCGAGCGCAAGCCGTCGAAGGAAGAAATTCTGGAGGCCTGGCGCGCGTACCGGGGCCGACCGCAGGAGCTCGAGCTGCCGAGCGCGCCGAAGCCGTTCATCACGTACTTTGAGGAGAACGACCGTCCGCAGACGAAGCTCGACCGCGACCTCGAAGGCGGCATGGGCATTTCCGCGGGACGGCTGCGCGAAGACGCGCTGTTTGACTACAAGTTCGTCGGTCTGTCGCACAACACGCTGCGCGGCGCGGCCGGCGGCGCCGTCCTGATCGCCGAGCTGCTGAAGGCCGAGGGCTATATTCAACCGAAATAACCTTGCGGAATGCGCGAGGGCCGTTTCCTGCGGGAAACGGCCCTCGTTCTTTATGCTTCCTGTTTGTATTTGTCCTTGAGCGCGTTCGATCCGACGCCCGCGATGACCGCCAGGACGAGCGGCCCGAGGTTCCACAGGAACGTTCCGCCCGGGAGCGCGAGATCGAGCGACGCCGCCTTGTTCAGCAGCAGAACGCCGATTTTGATCAGGAACAGCGCGACCGCCACCATGAACAGCACGTCGAAAAAACCCTTCAACCGCGGATACGCGAGCTGCCTGCTGTCCTTGATCACCTTCCGGGCGAGCGCCTCATCGCTCCTCAGAAGCTCGTCGACCGTCACGCCGAACAGGTCGCTGAGCTTGATCAAGATCTCGATGTTCGGGTAGTTCGCGCCGTTTTCCCATTTCGAGACGGACTGCCGGCTGACGAACAGCTTCTCGGCCAGTTCGTCCTGCGTCCAGCCTTTCTTCGTCCGTTCCGCCTTGAGCCTCTCTCCGAAGGTCATGGACCACCCCGCCTTCCGTTGCTTGATACGTCCATTCTAGTGCCGCCTCGCGAAAATGGGAAGAACGCGCTGGTTACGCGCGCCGCAACAACGCGCAACCCCGGGTTGCGTCGGCCTCGTGCTGCTTAAGATCCGTTCGTTCGTCGGCGGGAAGCTCGCCGAAAGCATGAAAGCCGCCGCTTGACGCGGCGGATTCACCGCTCGCGGTTGGTCAGCCTGATGACATCCAGAAGCTCTGCCTTATGGTTGGTCTTCTCGTGATAAAGCCATCGATCCCGGACATGATCCACGAACAGCACACCGTTCAAATGGTCGATTTCATGCTGTATGCACCGCGCCAGATATCCTTCGCCTTCTATGGTTGCGATCTCGCCGTTCCGATTCAGACTTTTCACTTTCACATACATCGCCCGCTTGACGATCCCGTAATATCCCGGAAACGACAGACAGGCCTCGGCCCCGGTCTGCTCGCCTTCCATATCGGTGATTTCCGGGTTGATCAGCTCGATCAATCCGTCGCCGCAATCCATGACGATCAGCCTTCGCAGCACGCCGACCTGCGGGGCCGCAAGACCGGCGCCCTTTGCGGCATACAGGGTTTCCGCCATATCGTCCAGGAGCTTGAAGGTTCTCTCGTCCAACTCCGTGACGGGCTTTGCCTGTTTCCTGAGCAAGGGATCCCCGAAGGGCAATATGGGCTTGACCGACATTACTTCGCCTCCCTGATCGTCCGGGGAGAGACGTAAACCCACAGATCGCCCGGAGTGCATTCCAGCGCCGTGCACAGCGCGTCAAGCGTCTCGGCCTTCATCTGTCTGGGCTGACCCCTGAGCAACGCACTGATGGCCGCCGCGGAGATCCGGTAATTCGCCTTTTCCTCCAGCAGTCTTCTCAAGGCGGCCCCCGTCCAGACGCCTTTGTCCGCCATCACCTTACGCAAACTCCACACCAACACATGCCGCACCGCCAATCAAAGTTAAAGTGCTGCTTAATATTTTAAACCAGCACTTAACATTCCGCAAATAGAAAAAGCCGCTCATCGGGCGATGGCGGCTTCTTCCGGGCACCGTCGTCTTCAGCCGATCTTCCTGACCGGCCGCAGGACGGCGTAGCCGTACCCTTCCGGGAAGTGCCGTTGGTAATCCTGCTTGACTTCTTCATCCCATGCGTATCCCATCGTGCCGGGGTCGAAGTTCCACGCCTTGTCCTCGACCGCCTTCATGACCTGGCCGTTGTCCCGCAGGTAGTCGAAGGGCGGATGGTGGAAGACCAGATACTCCGACTCCGGAATGACCCGGCACTCCATCCCTTCCGGCACCGGTCCGTCGTAGTCGAGCGGAACGGGAATGCCGTACAGGTAGCCCTTCTTCCCGTCCTTGTAAAACCATCCCGCCGTCTGCGCCAGCTGCCCGGGGAGGACGCGGTTCGACATGCTCTCCAGCGTGCCGCACACCTCGTCGCACGAATGCCCGTTGTTCCAGAAGCTCATGTAATCGGTGACGTCGGGATCCCAGATCCCGATGAACTTGTGCGCCGGAATGAACTCCACCTTGACCTCCACCGGCTTCACGCGTTCTTCGCTCATCTGTACCCGCTCCTTGACCCAATAGTGATAAGGCGAGAACACCTCCTGACGAATCGAGAGCGGGATGGGTCGGGGCGATTTCCGGTACGCCGCGGGCGTCAACCCGAAAGCTTTCTGGAAAGCCCGCGTGAACGCCTCCTGCGACGAGAACCCGTACTTCACCGCGATATCCAGCACCCGCTGGTCCGTGTCGCGGAGCTCCAGGGCGGCACGGCTGACCCGGCGGGAACTGACGTAATCGCGGATGGTCGTCCCGGTGAACTGGTTGAACTGTCTGGAACAGTAGTACGGCGAGTATCCGAGCTGTTCGGCCATCTTGAGCAGCGTCGGATTTTCCGTCAGGTTGTTCTCCAGCCAGTCCACCATCCGCTGCACCGTCTCGTTCCATTCGTACATGGAAGCCTTCCCTCCTTTCACCCCGATCGTACACTCCTCGGCTCCATGCGCGCTTGATTCGAGTTGCAAAGTTCCGTGTACAACATTTAGAGCGATGCATAATCAGGAAAATGATGCCGAACATAAATATATACAGGTAGCAAGACACTCAATCCGCGTTGTGGGTCATGTTTTCGTGGTTACGGATCTTTTTCTGCTGGGAGTAAAAAATCGGCATACAGTAGCTCGCTTGCAATCGGCAGCGAGAAAAAGGAATAGAAATCGCGTTCACAGCCACCTGCTTAATTTTTAATAACAACGGGCCAACCTCTGCGGTCAGCCCGTTGCTTTAAAAACTTTTGAAAGTATCTACAGTTCCCTATACGATAAATTACTTTCTTATTATTCCTGTGTCTAAATCTTCAAACATTCTTGCCCCACCAACACATCTTATAAAAAGTTTACATTCTTTAAAAATGTCCTCTGCAATTTTTTTGTGTTCAGGAGTATTATGGTGATTAGGAACTGATATCGAAGTACAAACTAAGCGGCCTTCAATTTTTCTATAACCGTTTTTTATTAAGGTGCTTTTAAATTTTTTATATGAATCCGCTAATTGTCTATAACCATCTCCGTAATCCGATCCCTTTAATTCTATAAGCCTTGCAAACTTTCTCTCAACATCTAGCAATAGGTAATCACATCTACTTTCAGCGGTTCCTTTTCTTATTACTCCACCATCGACAACTATAGTAATGAATTCCCTTCCATTCGAATTTTCTCCGTAATATGTTGAAGGTCCCCCTCTACGATCAACAAGCTTAATTCGCTTTCGTCTTCGATTATGTTTTTCTTCCTCATGTTTATCCCATTCATATTTATCACATGTCAAAGTCATTGAGCTCAACATCGCCATATTTTATCTCCATTTCCTTCGTAAATAACCGGTTGTAATATCCATTGTTTATTTCGGAAACTTCATCCAACAATGAACCTGATAATAACTTTGATTCATTATCATAGATACTCACTACACATTCTTTTGTAATAAACAAAGCATTTAAATTATCTGGATTAACCAATATATCTCTAGAAAACATTTTTTCAACGTAATCAAGTTGCCCATGTTCATTCGCTAGATAAAATCCATATAATAGGTTATTAAGGGAAGAGAGAATATATGGGCTATGAGTAGTTACGATACATTGATTATCATTTCTATTTACCAGTAATGAGATTATCTTAATTATTTCATTTTGCGCTGTTGGAAACAAATGAGCTTCGGGTTCTTCAATTATGATGAAACACTTTTTATCTTCGATCAAATAATAAAGAATTAAATATAATATCCATATTGATTCCTGTTGTCCTGAAGATGCGTGGTTCAACGATAAGAATTTATCATTATCATAGTAAAGTTTATCTTTCCCTTCTTCAAATAAGTATGTTCCGCCTAATATTGTAGTTATTATTTCATTAGCTTGATTTATTAATGACTTATTTACTTGTCTATCAACGATAATTTCATGAAGATTACGGTCAAAATACTCTCTTGTATCAAGTATTTTTTCTGAAAACACTTTTGTTAAGTAATCTACATTCCAGTCTTGTTCAGTTAACTTAAAAAGCAAATTCAGTTTATTAGATAATGCTGCAATTAGACTTCTACCAGCAGGTATATAAAGAACTTCTCTATCTTCATTAAAGATATCAATTAATTGTTTTCTCAAGTTTATTAAAAAAGTCCTGTCGCCAATAACACCCAACAATCTCTTAAAGCTTCCTCTGTTCTCAGATTTTTTTCTGAACTTATACTCTCTTACAAAGTTTATTATTCTATCTAATTCGACTTTTAGTTCTGGACTAAATAAAATAACAATTTCACCATCGCCCATTTTGTTTATAATGCTTATAAATATGTTACGTTTATATTCGTATGAAATCTCAAAGGGATCATGTCTTATTTGAGGACCAAATAAATGGATCATCCGATTTCCTATTCTTTTAAGAATAAAGTTTAGTGATAGATGTCTCCTTTGATTTTCAATTGTTTCAATTGCCATCTCATAAATTTCATCCCTAATTGATTTAAAAAAATAAATACATTTACTGATTGTGCTCTTGCCACTGGCCTGCGGACCAAATAATACTGTGAAATTTTTCTCCTCAGATTCAAAATGTTTCACAGGTCCGAAATTATTTATTTTAATTTTTTGTTTCATTTGTTACTATCCCCTTTTTAGCCTAATTCTCCATTTCAAGTTTCTACACTTTCCGAAAAATTCCTTCCTATGGCATATTGATTTAGTTCCCGCTATGTTATCTTTCCTGAATGTCTTTGCTTGGATTATTTCGCTGATTCGCTTGAAACCGGACAGTAATGCGGATAATGTCCCGGATTTCCTTCCGGATGACATTGTGCTTCAGCGGAATATTTTGCGCTTCGTCTTCGCAATGATGTCTTCACCGCCCTAATGCTCGATCGGGTTGTAATCGTACATCAGACGGAATTCTTCCTGCAGATTAATTCAACTTCATGCTCACTCCTCGGGTTCAACGAACTGGTTCGTCAGGCCGGACCGCGCTTCAGACGATCTGCTCGGACAGCTTCGGTGAACGGTCCCAATCCAGACGGCTGTCCGGCCCTCCCACAGTGTCAGATATGCGTACAAGAGCCGCGATCTTGTTCGCATCTCAAGAATAAAATCGGCGCGAGGATGTTCTCCCCGCGCCGTCGATTCCATCCGTATCAGGATTCGGCCTCGGACTCCGGTCCGCGCTTCTTCGCCTTGACCACCGCGTTGATGATGCTCGCGGCCAGGCCGCCCCAGATGATCAGGATGCCGATAATCATCATCACGATTGCGCTTGCTTCCATTATTGGGACACCTCCCCGGAATTGCTCGCGCGGGCTGTCGTCCTGCCCTTGAGGTACGGGAGCGCGAAGCCCAGAACAATCGCGGCGATGACGACCACCCAACCATATGCGGTCACGAACCAGGTTGCATAGCCTTCATAGTTCTCCCTGATGTTCGAGATCAGGCTGTCGATCATCATGTAGCCGAGCACGATCGGCGTAATAGCGGCCAGGCAGACCTTCCACCACAGGCCGAGCTTGATGTCCGAAATGCCGTTGGCATGCTCCTGCAGCTTGCCGAGCTCCCTCGCGATCCACGCGACGGCGATGACTTCGACCAGACCGGCCAGCGCCACGCCGAAGTTGTTGATGAAGTAATCCACGACGTCCAGGAAGTACAGGCCGCCTTTGCTGGAGAACATGATCGAGACGATCGCCGTCACCCCGCCGCCGAACAGCACGGCCTTCGTGCGGGAGATGCCGAACTTCTCTTGCAGACCGGCGATGTACGTCTCCACGATCGAGATCAGCGACGTCATGCCCGCGAGCACGAGCGACGCGAAGAACAGGAATCCGAAGAGCCCGTTGAGCGTCGGCAAGGTGTTGATGATCTGCGGGAACACGACAAACGCGAGGCCCACACCTTTGCTGACCACTTCGTTGACTTCAACGCCCTGCTGCGCCGCCATGAAGCCGAGGATGCTGAACACGCCGATGCCGGCCAGCAGCTCGAAACCGGAGTTGGCGAAACCGGTGATGAAGGCGTTGTTCGTGATGTCGGATTTCTTCTTCAGATAGCTGGAGTAGGTCACCATGATGGCGAAGCCGATGGACAAGCTGAAGAAGATCTGGCTGTAAGCGGCGACCCACACTTTGCCGTTCAGAATCGTATCCCAGTTCGGCTTGAAGAAGGCGTTCAGACCTTCCGCCGCGCCTTCCAGCGTCAACGCGCGGATGACCAGAATGGTGAACAGCACGAGCAGGGTGGGAATCATGAACTTGTTCGCGACTTCGATGCCCTTTTTGACCCCGCTGTACAGAATGAACAGCGCCACCGCCCAGACGATGATCAGCGGGATGAACACGCCCGGCACGATGCCGCCGAACTGACCCGGCGTGTCGGCCAGTTTCAGATACTCGCCGAACAGGAAGCCCGAGGTGTCGTCTCCCCATTTCAGATTGAAGGAGAACACCGTATAGGACAATGCCCACGCGATGACCGCCGCGTAGTAGACCGAGATCACGAAGGAGACGATCAGTTGCCACCAGCCGATTCCCTCGAATCCCCGTCTGATCTTGGCGAACGACCCCGGCGCTGCCGACCGGTTCCTGTGGCCGATCGCGAACTCCAGGATGAGGATCGGAATCCCCGCGGTGAGAAGTGCGAACAAATACGGGAGAAAGAATGCGCCGCCGCCGTTTTCATAGGCGACACCCGGGAACCGCCAGATGTTCCCCAAACCGATTGCCGAGCCGGCCGCCGCCATGATGAAGCCGACTCGTGTGCCCTATTGAGGACGGTTTTCCATTGACTTCCCTCCATTGGATTTGTTTAAAGCGCTTTCATTTCTGTATATTACACTATTTTATTTCGTCCGAAAAGTTCAAATTTTGGGACTATCGAATTACTTGACCGGAAAATGTTTCCGACACCTCTTCACGGCAAAGCGGATCAATCCTTCAACACTCCGATATCGATATCGTCAGGTTTGTTAATATATATACAGGCCTTATTCTTCCTATGCTTGCCGATTGGTTCGGGCAGCCCGCAATTCTCCCTTTCGCATGTTGGAACTGACCCATAGGCGGGCGTATCGCACGCTGAAGAGCGTCGTGACCCTGGAATCTTACCGCAAAGCGGTTCATTGAGGACGCCCCGTCAGAGCGTCCTTTCTTACTTGCCGTCCCGTTTGTCCGCGGTCGTCCCGTTCCGGGCGTTTCTCGCCTTTTTCGCGATTTTCACGGTCTTGGCGACCTTCGCGCTTTTGGCGGCCTTGAACAGCTTGAATCCCTTGACGCCCTTGAGCGCCTTGAGCCCCGTGACGCCCTTGAGCGCCTTCAGCCCGGTCAGGGAGCCGACCGCGACCGCGCCGTCGATCAATGCGGTCACGGACAGGGAGGACAGGACGGCCATGATGCTGATCCACTGTTCCTTGATGTAGGTTTTGAAATCATTCGCCATGATGTACAGCACAACCAGCTCCACGACGAAGAAGACGAGAACATAGATCGACAGGGTGTGGAGCGGCTCCATGAACGGTTCATGCTTGAGCGGCGTGAATCCCAGGATCGTCACCACGACCAGATAAAGCGACAGCATGAGCGACAGCGTCAGGTACCATTGTTTCAGCCTCGACTTGTTCACACGGCTCCCTCCAACTCGTCGAATGGATCAACCATCCGTCTCCCCCGGCGATCGGCGAGCTCGTCGTCATTCCGGCCGCCGTCTTTTTCGTGCTGGCCGTCCTGTTCTCTATTCGTAAATTCACCGATCTGCCCGGCCGTGAAAACGGCGGGACCTTGCAGCACTTCGCGCACGAATCAGAAATACCGGGCAATCTCGTCGGGAACCTTGATCCCGGTTCGATTGGACAGATTGAAGCCGACCATGGTCGATTCGGCTTCCGTGACGGGCTCCTCCTTTTGATTGTAAATGACATGCTTTAACGTGAAGCTTTTGATTCCGAGCCGCAACGGAGAAGTGACGATCTTCAGCGTTTCCCCCGCGACGGTTTCCTTCAGGTACACAATCTCGAACTTTTTCATGACAACGGTGATTTGCTCCTCTTCCCTCTTCTTCGCCAGCGGAAAGCCGGCTTGCTCGTACCAATCCCTGCGCGCGTCCTGCACGTACTGAATGTATTTCAGATAACTCATATGGCCGAGCTCATCGATGTCGGATTCGGCAACCCGGATGGTCATGACGGTTTCCATTTCGCATCTCTCCTGTAGTGGGTGACCATTTGACGGCATGGAAGCGATGAATGTTCGGACCGGCGTTCGTCATGGCGTTGTGATCTATTTTCACCAGCATCAATCTGCCTGTATACGACGTGGAGAGATTGAAAACCTTCTTCACCGGGCTCGGATTCGAGGTCAATCCCGAAATTCCCGAGAACGAGCAATCGGTGGCCCTGTTGATCGGCGACAACCTGCAGGTCATGCTGCTTACCCGGGATCTGCTGAAGTCGCTTGCGCAGAAGGAACCCGTGGACGCGATGACGCAGGCGCAAATGACGATTGCCCTGACCTTCGAAAGCCGGGACAAGGTGAACGAGATCAGCGGTCTCTCTTGGCGGGAAGGCGTACGGAGAGCCTGAGGATTACGGCACCATGTATCACTGGGCCTTCGAGGACCCGGACGGCCACATGTGGGCGATCAACCACTTCGAGCATACGGCTCAAGATGGATGAAATCACAGCAAAGCGGGCGGCCTTGTGCCGCCCGCTTGCCTGTCTTCGTCCGGACACCGCTACTTGCCGGAAGCCAGGCCATTGAAGAAATCCGGTATGAACAGGCTGATCTCCGGGACAAACGTGATCAGCAATTGAATCACGAGCAGGATGATGAATTTCGGCCATATGAAGGTCAGCATGTCCGCCACCTTCACCTTGGCGATGGACGAGGTCACGAACAGACACACCCCCACAGGCGGCGTGATCTGGCCGATCGACACATTGACCGCCATGACAACGCCCAGATGAACCGGATCAATGCCGGCCGCCAGGCCGAGCGGCAAGAACAGCGGCGTAAAGATCATCAGCGCGCTGATCGCATCAATGAACGTGCCCGCGATCAGCAGGATGATGTTGATAAGCAGCAGCAGCATGAACGGATTATCGGCGATCGGCCCGAGGAGCTCGATCATTTGCTCCGGCACACGGTGGTAAGAAAGCAGCCACGTAAACAGCGACGCGGTGCCGATGAGCAGAATGATCGCCGCCGAGATTTTGGAAGTCGTCAGCAAAATGTCGCGCATGTCCTTCCATTTCAATTCACGGTAGACGAAACCCGAAATGAGGATCGCATAAATGATGGCGATGACGCCGGATTCCGTCGCGGTGAACATGCCCGACAAAATCCCGCCGACCATGATCGTCGGCATCAGCAGCGCCAGGACGGCATCCTTGAAGCCGGCCGCGATCTCCTTCAGCGTTGCGCGCTTCTCTCTGCCTTTGTAGTTGTATTTTTTGCCGACATAATAGCAATAACCGAGCAGCCCGATCGTAATCAGCACGCCCGGCGCAATCCCCGCCATGAACAGATCGGCGATGGAAGCGTTCGCCATCACGCCATAGAGCACCATGAAGATGCTGGGCGGAATGATGGGCCCCAGGATTGAGGATGTGGCGACAAGACTCGAGGAGAAGCGAAGATCGTACCCTTCCTTCTTCAGCACGGGAATCATCATCCCGCCGATCGCCGCCGCCGTCGCGATCGCGCTTCCCGTCACCGCGGAGAAGAACATGCTGGCCAGCACGACGACCATGGCCAGTCCCGCCGGAAAATGCCCGACCAGCGTCTGCGCGAAGCGGATGAGACGGGCGGAAATCCCCCTGGACATGATTTCCCCGGCCATGATGAAGAACGGAATGGCCAGGAGCGAGAAATTGTCGATTCCCCGGAAGATTCTTCTCGGCACATTGATCAGCAGATCCGGATCCGTGAACAGGAACGACAGGATCGATGTGAAACCCAACGCGTAGGCGATCGGCACCCCGATGAAAAAGAACAAGAACAGCACCGCGATCAGATAGATCATTTTTTCACCAGGTCCTTCACCGTGTAATAGAGCATGAACAGACCGCTGATCGGAATGGCCAGGTACACATGGCCGACTTTCATCGGGAGGAAGCCGACCGACTGACCCGTTCTCAGGTTATCCTGGACCAGCATGAAGCCGTAATAAACAAACACGAAGATGAAGGCAAACACGACGACGATTTCGATGATTTTGCAGATCAGGCGAATGCCGGCGGGCAGTTTCTCGATCAGATCGATTTTCAGGTGTTCCCGATGCTTGACCGCCAGCGCGGAGCCGAACAGCACGAACCAGACGAAGCTGATCATCAAGACTTCCTGCGACCATGACAACGAAATGTTGAAGATGAATCGGCTGAACACCTGAAGCGCCGTAATCAAAACCGTGACCGAGAGCAAGGCACATGTCAGAAATTCCAGCGTATAGCTCAAAAAATGGAGTCTGCTTTTCACGGCCATCTTCCTTTCTCCGGAAAAAGCTCAGGCAGCGTAAGCCGGTTGCGCTTACCCTGCCTGACCTCCGTCCCGCTATTACCGAATGCTTTCAATTTGCGCGATCAGCTCGGGCGGCACTTCTTCGGTCAACACGTTGCGGACGTCCTTCGTCAGCTCCCTGAACGCCTCGATATTCGGCTCCGTGACGACAACGCCTTTCTCCTTGATCTCCTCAAGAATGTTGGCATTGATTTTCGCGAGCTCTTCTCTTTGGTAGAGCTGAGCCTCCTTGAAGGCGTCCGTCACGATTTGCTGCTGCTCCGCGGACAGGCTTTCCCATGCCTTCGTGCTCATGGCCACGGCGCCCGGGGAATAGGTGTGGCCCGTCAGGGACAAGTATTTCTGCACTTCATAGAACTTCATCGAATAGATCGTGTTGAGCGGATTTTCCTGGCCGTCCACGACGCCCTGATCCATCGCGGAATAGAGTTCGTTGAAGCCGAGCGGCACGCCGTTGGCTTTGAGCGCCGCCATGTGCGCATCCCACACCTTCGAAGGCTGGACGCGGATTTTGAGCCCCGCCATGTCCGCCGGTTCGACGATTTCCACCTTGCTGTTCGTGAAGTGGCGGAAGCCGATTTCCCAGAATCCCAGGAATTTCATGCCCTTCGCGTTGGCCTTCTCGATCAATTGTTGTCCGATTTCGCCGTCAATGGTCTTGTAGACATGATCGAGATCACGGAAAAGATAAGGAATGCCGAATACATTCATCTCGGGAACGACATTCGCAAACGAGCTGTCCGCCACCACTGCCGTAATGTCCAATGTGCCGTCCAACACTTGCTCGACGGTTTCGTTTTCGTTGCCAAGCACGCCGTTGTTATAGATTTCGATCTTTACCGCGCCGTTCGTTTTGGCTTCCACGATTTCCTTGAATTTTTCGGCGGCGATTTGATACTGGTGGGTCTGGGAGCCGACATGGGCAAGCCTGAGCGTAATCTCCTTGTCGCTTGACGACGATCCCTTGCTCCCGCCCCCGGCGTTGCCGCCGCATGCGGCCAGCAAAACCGCAATCAGCGCGAACAAGATCAGAGATTTGGCCTTTTTCATTTTTCATTCTCCTTTGGCTTTCAGAATTTTCGTCATTCAATCGATGTCACGATGTCCTTGATCAACGGCAACCCCGGTACGGGCGCGATCAGCACTTCCGTATCCTCGACCGCGCGAATGCTGCACAAGTAGCCCGATTTGCCGTTGACGGAGGCCATGCATTCTTTGCAGGCATTCGCCGAACGGCAGGAGTATCGGACGGACAAGGAAGGATCCCGGAACTCTCTGACCCATAGCAGCGCATCCAGCAAGCTCATTCCCTCGCGGTAGGGAACCTCGAAGGTTTCGATGCGCTGAACCGAATACGCGTCTCCGCGCGTGATATGCAACGTGATCCGCGACATGCTACTCGACTCCTTTGGCGGCGGAGCTGGAACCGGAAAGCGGGACTCTGTCCAGACGCCAGGTATGCTCGTTCGTCAACACATAGCGAATGCTTGCGGGCTGCTCGTCCGTCTGTTCATAATCCAGCCGCACATGCGCGCCGCGGGTCTCCTTGCGCATGCGCGCGCCCGCGACGATCGCCTCGCCCAGCTTGATCATGTGGTCCAGCTCGAGCTTTTCAACCAGACTGAGCGCATAACTGCTTGTCCGAGCCAAGGCGGCCTGTGCCAGTCGGCCGCGCAACTCGCCGAGCCTGCGCTCCGCTTCGGCCAGCTTGTCCTCCGTGCGAAGCGGCCCGGCGCCCTCCCACATGATGTGCTGCAATTCGCGCTTCAGCGCGAGCATGGGTACGTCGTCCCGCTGCACCTCCCGCGGATGCCAGAATTGCCGCAGCCGTTCAAACTCGTCGTCAAAGATGGCATCCGGCCACGGCGTCAGCTCCTTCGCCCAGGCCGCTTGCTCTCCCGCGATTCGGCCCGTCACGAACGCTTCCGTCAGGGCATTGCCGGACAGACGGTTTGCGCCATGCATGCCATAGATCAGTTCGCCGCAAGCGTACAGACCGGGAACCGTCGTCTCCATCCGCGGACTGACCTTGACACCGCCCATCGTAAAGTGCGCCATGGGCGCCACTTCGACCATATCCCTCGTCAAATCGACACCCTGGCGAGCCAGAATATCGATGACCGGCCCGAACGCTTCCTTGAGCTTCTGCTCCGGCACCATGCGGAAATCAAGATACGCGCCGCCATGCGGGGAACCTCTGCCCGCCTTCACTTCGCTGAATATCGCGAAAGTGGTCTGGTCGCGCGCCGCCGTATAGACGCCGGACACTTCATTGTTGTACTTGTCCATGAACTCTTCTTGCAGGCCGTTCAGCAGACGGCCGCCGAGCTTGTAACGGAACGGGTCCCACATGATCGGATCAAGGCCGACCAGCGGGGGATGCAAGTGGGCGATGGGAAAGAACTGCACCATCTCCATATCGCGCAGTTCCGCGCCCGCTTCCGCCGCCAGCACAAACCCGTCCCCTGTCATGTTGGCCGACGCGCTGTTGCGCGCATACATCTCGGTCAGCCCGCCCGTCGCCAGGATGATCGCCTTGGCCGTAATCCTCACCGGCTTCATCTGCTCAAAGGCAAAACCGATCGCGCCGGCCGCCCTGCCGTCCTGAACGACAATTTTCGTGATCATGACATTTTTGAGCCGCTTGATGTTCGGCTCTTTCCAGATCGCTTTGCGCAGTCCCGCCGACGTCGCGCCGCCCGTGTTCAGGATATCGACGTAGACGCATCTTCGGCGCGAATGTCCAGGTGCGACGACCTGCGAACGGATGCCTTCCGCCGTGCGCGCCCATTTGACGCCGTAGCCTTCCAGCTCGTTGATCAATTCGGGCGCGCGATCGACAATCGCCCTGACGATGTCCGGATCGGCCAACCCGCGGCTGCCCTTCATCGTATCCTCGAAATGAATGTCCGGATGATCCTCTTCCGCTTCGCCCAATGCGGCCGCCACCGTCATTTGGGCCAGCACGGTCGCGCCGCCACGCCCCACGACGCTCTTGTCCGCAAGAATGACCTTCGCGCCTTCCGCGGAAGCGGCTTTGGCGGCCACCATGCCCGCCGCGCCGGAGCCAATGACCAGCACATCGGTTTGCAGATCCATCGATTCCATCGCATGACTCCTCAGCGTGACAACGTTTTTCTCACGGACTGTACGACGATGCCCGCTTCCGTCAGCGCGGTGCGGATGTTCCGCGCAAATTCCACCGCGCGCACACCGTCGCCATGCACGCAAATGGTTTCCGCCTTGATCGGAATATCCACCTGCTGTTGCGTCCGCACCTTGCCTTCCTTGACCATCCGAATGACCTGCGCCAGGGACTGCTGCTCGTCCGTGATGAGCGCGTCGGGCTCTCTTCGGGACGTCAGGCTCCCGTCCGACTGGTAGGTGCGGTCGGAAAACACCTCGCTAGCGGTTCGCAGACCGATGCGTTCACCTGCCTTGACCAATTCGCTGCCCGCCAGACCGAACAAGATGAGCCCGGGATCCACTTTATACACCGCTTCGGCGATCGCTTCCGCCAGTTTGGCGTTTTTCGCAGCCATGTTGTACAACTCGCCGTGCGCCTTCACGTGCTCGAGCGTGCCGCCTTCGGACTTCACGAACGCCCACAGCGCGCCGATCTGATACACCACAATGTCGTAAGCTTCCTGCGGGGAAATGTCCATGCGGCGGCGGCCAAACCCGACCAGGTCCTGCAAGCCGGGGTGCGCCCCAATGGCCACACCGCGCTCCAGCGCCAACCGGACCGTCTTGCGCATGGTGCTCGCATCTCCCGCATGGAAGCCGCAGGCGATGTTGGCCGACGTCACATACTGAAGAATTTCTTCGTCATGACCGATCCGAAATGCGCCGAAACTTTCACCCATGTCACAGTTCAAATCCACGAATGCCATCTTGGCGACCTCCTATTGCGCATATGCGATAATCGTTTGCTTCAGCAGATCGATGTTCAGGTCAAGCATCATGCGTTTCTGTTGCGCTTCGTTCATATCAACGAGCTCAAAGCGGATCTCGCTGCCGACCTGCGCTTGCGCCAGCAGCGGCAAATCCACCGAAATCACCTCCGCCATCTTCGGATAGCCGCCCGTCGTTTGGCGATCCGCCATCAGTACGATCGGATTTCCGTCCGCGGGAACCTGGATGGTGCCGAACGCCACCGGCTCCGACAACTGTTCCGCAGGTTCGGCCAGCCGCAAAGGCCCTCCTTGCAGCCGATAGCCCATGCGGTCGGATTGCGGCAGCACGATGAACGGCCTGGAGAAGAACTCGGCTCTGCTCTCTTCGGTAAATTTCTCAAATTGTCTGCCGGGCAAAACACGCAGAACGGGCGAAGACGAGTATCTCGGAATGAGCGCATGGCTGACATGCCAGGGCACGGTCGCATGCGTCTCGTGCTTGCGATCCGCGGACCGCAATCGCCTGATGAGCCGCCTGCCGAGCGCGTCTGCGTCTTTCAGCGCGAGCACGTCCGATTCGCGAAGCGCCCGGCCTTCGAAACCGCCGATTTGCGCGCGCAGATAGGTGGAATAGCTGTTCATGACCTTCGGGACGTTGAACCCGCCGGCGACGGCCAAATACCCTCTCACGCCCGACCTGGCGGTTCCGAATCGAACGGTCTGCCCGGCATTCACCCAGACCGGACGCCACAAGGGCAACTCAGCGTCACCGATTGTCGGGGCAAAATCCGCTCCGCATACCGCGATCAGTGCCGCTTCCCTGAAGAAGAGCGTCGGCCCGACAACCGTCATTTCCAGCGTGGCTTCCGTCTCCTCGTTGCCGACCAGCACATTCGCGACACGATGCGCGAAGGTGTCCATCGCTCCGCCGGCGATGACGCCATACTTCTGATAACCGAACCTGCCCAGATCCTGGACGGTCGTGAGCAGCCCCGGTTTGATCACTTCAATGCTCATGGATCCCGTCGACTCCATCGGTCATACTCTTCGCGGGAAATGGGGTAGAATCGGATCCGATTGCCCGCCTGCAGCAAGGTCGGCGGATGCCGATCCGGCAGAAACAGGGACACCGGCGTTCGCCCGATCAATTGCCAGCCGCCCGGCGTCTCGATCGGATAAATGCCGGTTTGCTCCCCGGCAATTCCGACCGATCCCCTTGGTATGGTCAGGCGCGGCGTCTTTTTGCGCGGCGTGGCGATTCGTTTGTCCATTCCGCCCAAATAGGGAAAGCCCGGCGCAAACCCCAGCATATACACCAGGTAATCGCGGCTGCAGTGGATCCGGATCACTTCCTCGACCGTGAGTTGATTGTGCGCGGCCACTTCCTCCAGATCCGGCCCGAACTCTCCGCCATAGCATACCGGAATCTCGACCAGCTTGGGCGTTGTCTCTTCGTGCGATTGCAACTGATCGAACATGTCCCGGATGCGACGCTGCATGATTTCATATGGCGACAAGGCCAGCCAATCCGACTCCGTTCCCTCCTCGCTCTGTGTCAATACGCTCTTGTACACCTGCAAGGGATCGTAATGGATCGTCACCGAGGTGTAGGCCGGGACGTATTCGATCATGCCTGCCGGGGGATGATCCTCCAGATAAGCCGAAAACAAGGTCACCAGACGATGCGTCTCCGGATCAACACCCGACCCGAGCTCCACCGTTACGGCAGCGTCTCCCAACGGCGAGACGGCATATCCCGCCAAATGCGATCCCCCCTTTCCGTCCATGTGCAATCATCCAATATTTGTCCCGAATTTCGGAACTCATGTACCGTTTTTCAATCTCTTTTATACACATTATTATAGTCGGAATTATAGAGATTGCAATCCTTGATGTCGCCGTTTTTTTGCGATTTCGTTTTCTTTTTGCAAGCAATTCATTGTATACTGATTATCGATATGCCTGCAGGACTCATATCGTGTGAGAATTGTGGAGGACGGTATGGAGCAGCAGATTGCCCCGGTCGCGAAGAACAAAACGGTTGTCCGTTCCATGGAACTGCTTAATCTGTTTATTGCGCATGAGCAATTGACCGTCAGCGAGATGGTCCGATTGTCGAACCTGCCCAAATCAACGGTACATCGGATGATCGGCTCGCTGGAAGAAATGGGTTTCCTGGAAAAAGATCCGGACGGGAAATACGCGCTGGGCATGCTGTTCCTGCAATTCGGCCAGCTCGTCGCGGAGAGACTGGACATTCGGCAAATCGCCCTGCCGATTATGCGGCAACTGCGCGACGAGGTGGAGGAAGCGGTTCACCTGGTCATCCGCAGCGGCCAGGAGGCGGTCTACATCGAAAAGCTGGACACCGATCATCCCGTGCGGTTGTTCACCAAAATCGGACGAAAAGCGCCCCTGTACGCTGGCGCGTCATCGCGTGTGATTCTGGCCTACCTGGAGCCCGAAGAACAGGAAGCCTATCTCGAGCAGGTCACGCTGAAGCCGTTCGGCGTGGGGACCATCACGGACAAGCAGGCGCTGCGCGAAATGCTTCACAACACGAGAAAGACGGGTTACGCCGTCAGCCGCTCGGAACTGGAGAACTACACGGCGGAGGTCAGCGCGCCGCTCTTCGACCATACGGGCAAAATTGCCGGCGCGATCAGCATAGCCGGTCTGGAAGTGAAATTCACGGATGAGGTCGTCGGCGAATTCGCCCATAAACTGAGACAGGCCGCCTGCGACATTTCACGCCGGTTGGGGCATGGCTGAACTTCCGTTTTTTTCGAAATATATTCCGGTACATGGAACAGGAAAGGAAGCAGACCAGATGAGGAAAATGACAGGGGCGGCATTGCTTGTTATGGTCATCGCAGGCGCGCTCTTGTGGAGTTATGAATCCCGCGTGATGAACAACGATACCGATATGACGGTAAAACCAGCAGAAATTCCGGAAGAAACCGAGCGGATATTCAATGTCATCGGCCAGAAAGTCCAATGGTTCGACCTGAACGTGGATCCCGATCAAGTTTTCATGATCAAGATATGGGTGGAACACTTCGAACACGGTGTTCAAAAAGAAAACGTGATCGATTACGGATCGGGCATCGATAGGCCCGATCCTCAAGAAAAACCCGGAAAACTGCATCACAAACAACTGGTGCTCATCTTCTCTCAAAACAACGACGCACAGCATGAACAAAGACGGCTATCCTTCACTTCGGCATTGATCAATGATCGGGGTTCTTCCAGTGCCACCAAGGACGTGTACCTTCCGCTTCCCGCGGGAAGTCAAATGATGTGGATGAACAGCGTGGAAAACGGGTTGAGTCTCGATCAACCCGTAACGCTCGGCTCGATCATCGAATTTGATGGTCATACGGTCAACCCGGGTGCCGGCTCTGTCCAGGAATATGATGCGACTGGCGAACTGCCGGAAGAACTCAAACGGCACGAGCGCGTCTTTCTGTTTCGGATGATGCTTCAGGGGCATGAATGACTCCCGTGTTTCCAATTTTGAAGTTTCAGGGCCATCCTTCGCGGGATGGCCCTTTGACTAAATCGTTCGTTCCTCATACGCAAAAGGACTTTCACAAGAATAAATTTCATGGAAGAAACCCATATACGGGATATCCTCTTCAATACACTTTATGCGATACGACAATTCTTCATCGCACTCCGGAACCTCGCCGTTGTTTCGCATGACCTCGAACGCGTCGATAATGTTTTCCATGAGGTATGCCTGAATAAACAAGGGTAATTGCTTCAGCATCGATTGCTCGATATTCGTCTCGGATCTGTACCCCTCAAGCACGGTATCAAAATACGCATCCATGAACTTCTTGCGTTTGGCGGCGTCCGGTTCAAACTGTACCCAGCCCACGCCATGTGCCCATAGACCCGCCAAGTCAAACATGTACCAGCCGTAACACGAATTATCGAAATCGTATACCGTGATTTGACCGGTATCAAAATCAATGGAATAGTTCCCGTCGTTGTAATCGAAATGGACCATGCCGAAACTGTCGGGATTCCTGTCCAAACCTTCCAACGTACGCAGAAGTTCTTTCAGCTTCTTCTTTAGCAGATGCAGCGAATCGGGGATCCGTTTCTCAATGGAGTCGGGATTGAATTTGTCAAAGAAACTGTACCTGCGATGGATGGGACGATACCCTTTCGATAGGTGATGCAACTTGCCCAAGACCTTGCCGCAATTATAGAAGTATTCGGATATCGGAGCCCCTTCCCGATAGCGATAGTGATGATCCGCCAGCAGTTCTCCTTTTGCCTTCCTGAACAGACAAACAAAGAACGTGCGATTGTCATAAACGATCTCTTCCAGCATCTTTCCGTTGCGGGACTCGATCACATCGGATACACTGCCGCCGTTCTCAAACAAGTACCTGACAAATTCAACTTCGGCCAGAACATCCTCCCGGCTTCTGTCAGTCAGATAAGCAATTCTGAGTATTTTGGCTTCGGCGCCTGCCGTCTCACAGGCATAAACGACATTCCGCCCTCCATCGTGTGCCTTGACCGGCCGGATTTCATGGCCTTCCAACCCGTACAGCTTCGCAGCCAATGGAAGCAAATACTCATCACTGATCTTCACTGCTTCGCGATAATGGATGAACCTCTCCTCCAATCCGTATCTTCGCAATCACTTTCCATCATGGATCTTACCCCAAAACCTTCCATGCGTCCCGGGTAGACTTTACTTATAGGAATGATTTGCCATTCATCCGCGCTCCACGATCGGCAAACTGTGAAGCATTAATGCGATTCAAACGCATCAATTCCGTATTTCCCGTTGATCGGATCCCGAAACAGAAAGATGCGTATCGGCTTCAGCGTCAGCAGCATGCAAGCCGCGAACAGGACGATCAGCAGAACAAGGCAAGTATACGTGACCCCGACAGGTACCGGCTCGCTCTTCAGCACCAGCGCGGACAACCATTGGCCGAGCCCGATGCTCACTACGAACAGCCCGATGTCCAATGCCAGAATGCTTTTGCGGGTCAACCACGTATAGCCGTAGAAGAGAAGGGGAATCGCGAGCAGGATCGTGACGACGGCAACAAGTCTTGCGGCCATGAAATTGGGATGGTATCCGAAGAACAGAAGTTCAATGATTGACCAGACAAGAGCGGGTATCACGGCAATTTTCATGTGTTCCCATGTGCTTTCATTCACCGCGCCGATGAGGGCCACCCACTTTTTCCCGCCGCTCCATTCATAAACAAAATGCAGCAGCGTGCCGGCGATGGTAATGAACAGAAATCCAAGTACCGCAGGGATCATTAGCACCCGCTCCTGTCTCACTTATGATACGGTTCCCCCCGGTTGATCTTCACCGCCCGGTAGATCTGCTCCGCCAGCACGAGCCGCATGAGCTGGTGGGGCAGCGTCATCCGGCCGAAGCTCAGCCTGTGCTTCGCGCGCCGCAGCACGGCGGGGGAAAGTCCGGTCGACCCGCCGATGACGAACACCGCGTGCCCGCTTCCGTAGGTGCCGTGTTCGTCCAGCCGGGCCGCAAGCTGCTCGCTCGTCCACAGCTCCCCGTCCAAGGTCAGCGCGATCACGAGCGCGTCCGGCTTGATCAGCGCGAGCAGCCGCTCGCCCTCCCGCTCCCGCGCCTGCGCCTCCTCCGCCGGGCTCATCGTCTCCGGCGCCTTCTCGTCCGGCACCTCGAGAATGTCGAACTTCACATACGGCCGGAGCCGCTTTGCGTACTCCGCGATGCCGTCCGCCAGATACTTTTCCTTGATCTTGCCGACCGCCGCGATCTGGATGTGCATCCGCCGTCACCCTCGCGCGCCCGCAAGCCGATTTTCCCCGGATGGGTTGTAGAACACATCCCCGTGCATATGCCGAATCCGATCCCAATGGGCGGGGTTCGTCGTGTCCGGCGAGCGCCCCGCCAGAATGGTCTCATACAGCGCCGTCTTCTCCTCCAGATGGGCCACGTGCCGCTTCGCCTCCTCGAGCCGGGCCAGCGCCTCCTCCTTGTGCTTCATCATGAGCGCGTAGCGCTGCCGGATCGTCGCGTCCCCCTGCAGGCACAGATCGACGTACCGCTTGATGTCCCGGATGGACATGCCGGACGCCTTGAGACATTTCACGCCGTGCAGCCAATTGATCGCCTCGTCGTCAAACAGCCGGTTGTTGTTCCCATCGCGCCGCACGCTCGGCACCAGCCCCTTGTCCGTGTAAAAACGAACCGCGTGCTCGGTGAGCCCCGTCATCTCCGCCGCTTCCTTCACCGTGTACATGCGCCATCCCCCCGAAAAAAAATCAACCGCTCCCGCTTGACTTCGTGTAACACGAAGGCTGTAGGCTTATTGTAACGCAAACCGGCCGCAAGCGGAAATTCCGCGCCATCGATCCCCGGGGATGCGCGCCGTTTTGCCGACACATTCCATAAACGGGAGTGGAAACGCCATGTATACCGTCACGCTGAGCAACGGAGTGGAAATGCCGATCATCGGCATCGGGCTCTGGCAGGTGAACGATCAGCAGGAAGCCGAGAACGCGGTCTATGAAGCGCTGAAGACCGGCTACCGCCTGATCGACACCGCCGAAGGTTACCTGAACGAGGAAGCGGTCGGCCGGGCGATCCAGCGCAGCGGCATTCCGCGGGAGGAGATTTTCGTCACGACCAAGGTCTGGGTCCAGAATGCCGGCTACGAGAGCACCCGGCGGGCGTTCGAGAAGTCGCTGAAGAGACTGCAGCTCGATTACCTCGACCTGTACCTGATCCACCAGCCGTTCGGCGACTACTACGGCACCTGGCGCGCGATGGAAGAGCTGTACCGCGAGGGCAGAATCCGCGCCATCGGCGTCAGCAACTTCCTGCCGGACCGCCTGATGGACCTCGTCATGCACAACGAAATCGCGCCGCACGTCAACCAGATTGAGACGCACCCGTTCCACCAGCAGACGGAGACCCAGGCTTTCCTGCAATCACTCGGCGTGCAGCATCAGTCGTGGGCGCCGTTCGCCGAAGGGCGGAACAACCTGTTCGCCAACGAGACGCTGGCCTCGATCGCCGCCAGGCACGGCAAGACCGTCGACCAGGTCGTGCTGCGCTGGCTCGTCCAGCGCGGCATCGTCGTCATACCGAAATCGGTGCGCAAGGAGCGGATCGCCGAGAACTTCGACATCTTCGGCTTTACGCTCGACGACGAAGACATGAAGCGGATCTCGACGCTCGACACGGGCAAAACCCTCTTCCTGTCCTACCACGACCCGGAAGTCGCCAGAATGATGGGCAGCTGGAAAGTCGACCTGTAAACGGACAAAACCCGCGGGCCTCAAGGGCTCGCGGGTTCACCAGGCTTCACACCACCAGAATTTCCGGCGGACGGTCGCACAGATCGCACGTCGCGGGCGGCTTCCACTCCGCGAACGTCGTCTTCGCCAGATCGACCAGATCCGGCGCGTCCTCGTATTCGTCGACGAACTTGTCGATCGCCAGTTCCACATGTTCCTTGCATACACAGTACATCCGTTGATCCAGCGCCTTCTTTCTTTACTCCTCTTCGTCGATCCTGTCGGCCAGCTCCAGCGTCACCGTCTCCAGCTTGCCGTCACGGTAGAACGATACTTTCACTTTCTCGCCGATCTTTTTGCTCCTGTACAGATACTTGCGCAGTTCCATCGTGCTGCCGATCGGCTGGTCGTCGAGCCTGACGATGACGTCGTTGAACCGGAGCCCCGCCTTCTTCGCCGGGCCGACCGCTTCGAGCACGATCACGCCGCGCTTCACGTCTTCCGGCAGCTTCAGCTCGTCTTCCTCCGCGGCTTCTTCGCCCTCTTCTGCCTCGCCCTTGCCCAGCCATTCCTCATAGAGCCGCTGTTCCCAGTATTGTTCAAGATCCAGCGTATATACACCGAGATACGGCCGCGGGACATAGCCGAGCTTGAGCAGCTGTTCGATGACCGGCATCGCGTTGTGCGTCGGAATCGCGAAGCCGACCCCTTCCACGCCGTATTCGGCCACCTTCATGCTGTTGATGCCGACGACTTCCCCGCTCAGATTGACGAGCGCGCCGCCGCTGTTCCCCTGGTTGAGCTGGGCGCTGATCTGGATGACCTCCTGCTCCCAGTCGTAGACGCCGTTCTGGCTGAGCGAAACCGGAATGATCCGCTCGGTTTTGCTCACGATGCCCATCGTCAGCGAGTCGCTCAGCCCGAGCGGGTTGCCGATCGCGATCACGATCTCCCCTTCCCGCAGCTTGCGCGAATCCCCGATCGCCGCCACCGTCTCGATGCCCGAACCGTCAATCTCCAGCACCGCAAGATCGGTGATCTGGTCCTTGCCGACGATCTTCGCCTCGCGCGCTTCGCCGCTCGAAAGCACCGCCTTCACCTGGTCGGCGTCATCGATGACATGGTGGTTCGTGATGATGTACGCCTTTCCATGCTCTTTGCGGAAAATGACCCCCGAACCGAGGCTTGCCTGCTGCAGCGTCAGCTCCTCGTCCGGATCGCGCTCTCCCCCCGGCCGGAAAAAGCGTCCGCCCTTCGGCAGCATCTGCTCGTTGACGATGCTGACCACCGACATTTTGCCCCGGTTAGACGCCTGCACGATCCGTTCCGACGTGTCGGCGGTCGAGATGGCGGGCGCCGGGACGGCGACCTGCGGACCGCCTCCGCCGCGGGCGCCGAAACCGAAGATCAGGCCGAACAGCAGCACCGTGCCCAGGGCGCTCACCATCGAGGAAATGAAGGCGAGATGGATCGGGCGCAAGCCGCCTTCGCCGCGCCATCCGCGCCATCCGGCGCGGCCGCCGAAACTCCAGTTCCGCCTGCCGTCATCCCGCGCGCGACGGGATACGCGGGTCGAGTAGAAATCGTCGTCGAACAAGCTCATCTGTCAGTCGCTCCTCCCGATGGCCGAGGCGCGTCCACCCAGGTCCGGTGATTGGGAATGTTTTTCGCTGCTCGGACTACAATGATAAGGATAAACGATTTTCGGGCGTCTGACATCCGACTTCCGGAACAATCCATCCCGATGAAGGAGCTGACCTGCCATGAAACAACCGCCAGGCGCGCCGGGCCGCGCGTGGGAATACGTGGACCTGGCCGCGGCGATCGCCGATCTGAAGGAGCAGCATTACCGGCTGCTGCTTGCGGTCGGCGCGCTGGCCCAGGCCCTCGAAGCGCGGGGAATCATCGGCCCGGGCGAACTGGACGAGCGCGCGGTCCGGCTGGACCGGGACGCCGAAAGCGCGCTCCGTCCGGAACGCGCTACCCGAGCGCGCGCCGCGTCACGTCGTCCCAGGGCGTAGCCCGGTCGTGCCACGTCGGCTGCAGGACATCGTCTTCCTTCTTCAGAAATATGCCCCGGCTCTCCAGAATAGACTCCACCGTCATCCGCGCAAGATCCTGCATGTTGTGGTCCAGGCTCAGGTGGGCGAGATAGACGCGCTTCGTCCGGTCCGTCATCAGTTCGGCCAGCGCCTCGCCCGCCGCCTCGTTCGACAGATGGCCGACATCGCTCAGGATGCGCCGCTTCACGTTCCACGGATAGCGGCCCATGCGGAGCATCTCGACGTCGTGGTTCGCCTCGAGCACGACCACGTCCGAATCGATGACCGCTTCCTTCACCTTGTCGCTGAAATAGCCGAGGTCCGTCACCAGGCTGAGCTTGCAATCCCCTTCAAGGAAACAGTACCCGACCGGTTCCGCCGCGTCGTGCGAGACCGGGTACGAACGGACGACCAGCCCGCCGAACTCGATCTCCCCGCCCGTCGCGATCGTCTTGCGGTTCGCGTCCGCGATGCCGGCGGTCTGCCGCTCCATCGCCGCCCATGTCGCCTCGTTCGCGTACACGGGCAGCTCGTATTTCCGCGCGAAAGCGCCGAGTCCGCTTACATGGTCCGCGTGCTCGTGCGTCACGAACACCGCGTCGATGTCGGCGGCATGGATGCCGCGCTCGCGCATCCGCTCCTCCAGCTTCCGCGCGCTCAGTCCCGCGTCAATCAGCAGCGTCACCTCGTCCGTCTGGACGATGGTCGCGTTGCCCGTCGATCCGCTGGCCAAAATCGTAAACCGAAGCCCCATCCGATCCTGTCCTCTCCCGTGTCCATTCGTGCGTCTTCCGCCGATCAGATCAGACGCCTTCCGCTTCCCCGTCCGACTCGGACGCGGCCGCATCCTGCTCGGTGGCCACCGCGCCGCTGATGGCGTTGATATAGTAGACCGATCCGTCCTCCAGCACAACCCGCCACGAAGGCTCCGCCGCCTGGATGTCGTCCGTGTTGAACAGCTGACCGTGATAGCCGAGCTGAATCTCCTTGATGACCGCGCCCGGCTGCAAATAATTGTCGATCAGCGGCGCCAGCGCCTTCGAGGCGGGAAGCACCGTCTGCAGCTCGTAATTCTCGCCGACCACCGTCTCGATCCGGTCCTGCCGGTAGGCGACGATCTTCTGGTTGCTGTAGTACAGCTCGAGCTTCACGTCGAAGATCGGCCGCCCGTCGTCGGCGATGCGGGTGAAGACGAACGCTTCGTCCGTCTGGAGCGCCGGGTCGAACCGGTACAGCTCCAGATCGGCGATCGTCTTTCCCAATCCTTCTACTAATTCGCGTTCGGAGAATACAATCCTGCTGTCGACCTGCGGATTGAGGGGAATTTTGTCGGACGCGCCGCCGCTTCCGTCGTAGCGGAACTGCAGATCGCCCATCTTCGGCGTGCCGCCGGGCACGCTGGCCGTGATCGTGATGTCCTTCTCCTGCATGATGCGCCGCGTATCCTCGGGCAGCGCGGTCAGATCGACATTCGGGTTGACCTGATCGCGCACGTTGAGCCAGAGCTGATACCCGAGCAGCAGGTTGAGCACCAGGAACGAGAAAATGAGCATGCTTTTCGCCCGGCCCCAATCCATCGCGCTTCCACCTCCCGCAACCCGTCAGTTCCAACCGATCGTTCCGGCCTGCGGCCGCCCCGGCTGCGGCGCTTCCGGGCGGACGCGGGCCGATTCCCGGAATGCTTCATTGCGCCGGCTCCGCTTCCGGCTGTTCCTCCGCCGGACGTTCCGCGGCGTCCGGCTCCGCGGCCGCCCCGTCCCGCGCGCCGTTCTCCGGTTCCGCTTCCCGCGCTTCTCCGGCCGCATCATCCTCTTCCGCGGCGGGCTCTCCGGCCGCGGACTCTTCGGCGCCGGCTTCCTCGCCCGCCTCGTCGGCGCCCTCCGCTTCGCCTTCCGCCGACGCCGGATCCGCAGCCTCGCCTTCGGGCGCGCCTTCCGCGGCGCCCGCTTCGTCCTCCCCGCGGATCGCGCCGGCCGGCGAATCCGGGGTCTGAACGCCTTCGAACGACGCGGCCGCCGACTGATTTTTCACGCCCTTGATCAGCGACTGTACCGTGCCGTCGGAGAACCGCACCGCCCAGACCGGCTCCATGACGAGCGTCCGGTCTTCCGAGAGCGTCACATATTGCGCAGGGAACACCGCGGAGATTTCGCGCAGCCGCGCGAAGGTTTCCAGCGACGCCCGCAGCCGCGCGCCGCCCGGCAGCCAGCGGACTTCGGTGTTCTTCTGCCGCTCGCCGAGGTTGAGCAGCGACCGTTCGTAGACGACGGCCGTCCCCTGCTGCATCAGCAGCCGGATCTGTCCGTACTTGACGTCGCCGCTGATCAGCGGATACCGCTCATAGTATTGCTGGAATACGATGTTCCGGCCGTCCGAACTCACCGCGCCGGGCACGAACCGGTACCGGCTGTCCCAGCCGCCGTGCTGGTTCACGAACTGCACCGCGGCCGTGACGTTGTCCGCCAGATTGTCCGCTCCGTCCTGCATCGGCACCGGGTCGGTGAACACCATCCACGTGTCGCCCGATTCGAGCTGCAGGCCGCGCTTGCCGTCCGTATAGATGACCTGCCCGCTGCGGTCTTCGAGATACCGCGTCTTGTTGGGGTCGAAGAACAGGCTGCGCTGCATCTGCTGCGGCGAGAACGACGTGTACCCGAACGTGTACGCGGCCGTCTCGACCGGTTCCACCGGCAGGTAGATCTCGTCACGCCACAGCGCATAGGCCGGCATGTATACGCCCAGACCGGCGAAATCCGCGATTTCGTCGGCGGTCAACGGCGACCGCGCGGCCATGTAGACCGTCTCCCCGTCCGCGCTGAAGAAATAGATCTCCGCCACGCTTCTCCCGGGAAAATTGCGCTTCATGAGCCAGATGCGATCGATCGAATCGTTCAGGAACAGGATGTCGCCGTCGATCTGCATCGTCTTCTGCAGCAGCGCGACGGGCATGGCGCCGCCGAACCGCAGCTCGATGCCCTGCGTGTTCCGCCGGAGTTCGTCCCAGTTGCGCAACGACCGGGAGATCCGCTGGAAGTTGCGGTATTCGCCCGCGGTCACCTGATCGTAGATCCGGATGTAGTAGCTCGTCTCCGGATAGAGGACCGCATGCCGGTCGCCGCCCATGTGCAGCACGATGTCCTCGGGATACAGCACCTCGTCGACGCGCAGCGGATCGCCCATCCGCTCGGGCGAGATGTATTCCTGCTCCGTGCGGACGGTCGCGCCGAACTCGGGGAAATTGTAGACGAGAAAATAGCTCTGCACGAGGCTGAGGGCCACCAGCCCGATCAGCAGCGCGGTCTTGAACCGCTCCATCATCCCGCCTCACCTCCCCGCCGCAGCGGCAGCGTGAACGTCACCGTCGTGCCGCGGTTCACTTCCGATTCGAGCTCGATCGTGCCTCCGTGCGCCTTGATAATTTCCCGGGCAATGGACAGGCCCAGACCGGTGCCGCCCATGTTGCGCGAGCGCGCCTTGTCGACCCGGTAGAACCGCTCGAAGATGCGGGCCTGGTCCTTCTCCGGAATGCCCATCCCGTTGTCCTTCACGCTGATCGACACCGTGTCCGGTGTGGGTTTCCGCGCGGAGATCTCGATATGCCCGCCGTCCTGCGTATATTTGATCGCGTTGGACATCAGGTTGTCGAGCACCTGGTCGATCTGGTCGCGGTCGAACCAGGCGGTCTCGATGCCGTCCTCGATCAGCACCGAGCCGCCGATTCCCTTCTGCTTCATCTGGAACGAGAAACGGTCCGACACCTCTTCCAGCATCTCGCGCACGTTGACCTCGACCGGCCGGAGCCGCTCCTGGTTCGAGTCGAGCCGGGACAGATGCAGCAGGTCGTTCACGAGCCGGATCATCCGGTTCGATTCGCCGCGGATGACGCCGACGAACCGCTTCGCCAGCTCCGGCTCCTCAAGCGCGCCGTCGTCGAGCGCTTCGACATAGCTCTTGATTGTCGTGAGCGGCGTGCGCAGCTCGTGCGAGACGTTCGCGACGAACTCCCGCCGCGACCGTTCGAGCTGCTCCTGCTCCGTGATGTCGTGCAGCACCGCGATCGCGCCGGAGATCGTCCGGTCGCGCCGGTAGATCGGCGTCAGCGTCACGTGCATCAGCCACTCCCCGCCGTCGTCCGGCAGCGGCCGCACGACGACGGTCGAATGCTCGAATCCCGTCTGGAGCTGATGCAGCTGCTCCTTCGGGATGCCGAGCAGCTCCGACATCTGCATGCCGAGCGCCTGCTTCACCCCGAGCATCTGGCGGGCGCGGCGGTTCGTGACGATGACCTGGCCGTTCTCGTCCGCCGCGACGACGCCGTCGCTCATGTTCGCGAGGATCGACGCCAGCTTCTCCTTCTCCTCCTCGTTCGCGGAGAGCGCTTCCTGCAACCGGCTCGTCATGTAGTTGAACGCCTCGCTGAGCCGCCCGATCTCGTCGTCGCCGTAGACCGGCACCTGCTCGTCGAACCGGCCTTCCGCGACCGCCGTCGCCTGGCGCGTCAGCCCCTTGATCGGATTCGTGATCGTGTGGGCGAGCAGCACGCCGAGCACCCCGGTCAGGCCGAGGGCGATCAGCATCCCCGTGAGGAAAATCCGGTTGATCCCCCGCATCGTCGCGTACAGATCCTCCATCGACGCGACGACATAGACGACCCCGACCACGCGGCTCTGTCCGCGCGACGTGTCGAAGGCGGGGCGGGCGATCACTTTTTTCCGGATGTTGTCCGTGTCGATGATCTCCTCCTCGTTGTCCCGGATGCCCTGCAGCGCCCGGCTGACGGCCAGCGTCGTGTTCTTGCGTCCGATGATGTCCCGCCGGTCGGGCTCCGACGTCGCGAGCACGCGGCCGCTCGCGTCCAGCACCTGGATCTCGGCCTGGCTGATGTTGAACAGCGAGCTGACGAGGTTGCCGAGATCCTCCGCCACCTCGGCCTCGGCCGCTTCGCCCGCTTCTCCCCGATCCGAGGTCAGCGCGTCCTCGACCAGCACCGTGAGCATGTTGACCTGGTCGTTCAGATTGTCCGAGAACGACCGCGTCAGCGAATTTTTCGTCGTGCTGATGAAGTAGACCCCGATCAGCTGCATCGCGATCAGGATGAGCAGCACGTAGATGATGATCAGTTTGACCTGGATCGTGTGGAAGAAGCGCGTCCGCTTCATGCGCCCGCGAAACCTCCCGATTTCGGGTTGCGCATCATGTAGCCGAGCCCGCGGCGGGTCAGGATGTACTCCGGCCGGCTCGGGTCGTCCTCGATCTTCTCGCGGAGACGGCGGATCGTCACGTCGACCGTGCGCACATCCCCGAAATATTCAAATCCCCACACCGCCTGCAGCAGATGCTCGCGCGTCATCACCTTGCCGCAGTTGCGCGCGAGGTAATGGACAAGCTCGAACTCGCGGTGCGTCAGGTCGAGCGGCTCGCCGTTCTTGTAGACGACGTACATGTCCGTGTCGATGAACAGGTTGAAAATCTTCAGCCCCTGCCGCTCCGGCTGCCGTTCTCCCTCGTCCGCGGCGCCGCCCGCCGCGGCTTCCTGCAGCTTCCGCTGGCGCCGGAGATGCGCCTTCACCCGCGCCAGCAGCTCGCGCGTGCTGAACGGCTTCGTGACGTAATCGTCGGCGCCCAGCTCGAGGCCGAGCACCTTGTCCAGCTCCGTATCCTTCGCCGTCAACATGATGATCGGCGTCTGCATGCGGGCGCGCACTTCGCGGCAGACGTCCATGCCGTCCTTCACCGGCAGCATCAGGTCGAGCAGGATGAGGTCCGGCTGCTCGCTGAACGCCAGCTCGACGGCCTGTCCGCCGTCGAACGCGCAGATCACTTCGTATCCTTCCTTCTCCAGATTGAACTTCAGGATATCCGCAATCGGCTGTTCGTCATCCACGACCAGAATTTTGCCTTGCATGCGATCACCGCCATCCACGCAGAATCTTCTGCTATCAGTGTACCATATCCGGGCGGACGAGTCCCGCCGAATGTGCAATCCGCCGCTTTAACGCGAAGAAGCACCGCTCCGCGGGAGCGATGCTTCCGGTATGGATGTGCCGCGTTTTTATGTCTTATAAGTAATTGAGCGGATTCTTCGGCGAGCCGTTCTTGTGGATCTCGAAATGGAGGTGGACGCCCGTCGAGTTGCCGGTGCTGCCCATGACACCGATTTTCTCGCCCTTCTCGACGATCTGGCCCTTCTTCACGTTGATCTTGCTGAGGTGGCCGTAGACCGTCTCGTAGCCGTTCTTATGATCGATGATGATGGCGTTGCCCAGACCGTTCTTCTTCCCGGCGAACGTGACGACGCCGGTATCCGCGGCGAGGATCGACTTGTTGCCGATGATGTCGATGCCCTTGTGCTGCCGGCCCCAGCGCTTGCCGTACTTGCTCGTGATCTTCGCGCCGCTGACCGGCCAGGCGAACTTGCCCGTGCCCTGACCCTTGATCACCTTCGTGCCTCGCATGACGATCGCCGGCACGGCCGGTTCGATCACCTGCTCGTCCACAATTTCCTCGCTCATCAGGTAGCCGTTCTGCTTCACGAGGCGGTAGGTCACGCGCTTCGTGCCCGGCACGCCGGCCTGGATCGTTTTCTCCTGGCCGGCCCGCATCTCGTCGTTCTTCCGGACGATCACTTCCGGCTCGATCTCTTCAATCTCCGACAACGTCTCCACCGTCTCGACCGTCACGAACGGCTGCAGCACCGTCAGGTCCAGTTCGTCGCCGACCCGGATCAGGTCATCCTCGATCCAGGGATTGTTCATGTAGATGACCTCGGGAGAGATGTCGAACTTGCTGGCGATGCAGCTGATGCAGTCGCCCTTCTGCACGATGTAGGTCGTCTGCTTCGTCGTGCCCTCCACGAGCCGTTGATAGAGCGTCTCCGCGTCGGATATGCGCCCGGGTTCAATCGCCACCCGGCTCGTGTCCACCTGCTCCACGATGCGGACCGACTCGAGATTCGTTTTCGGCCCGGCGGTCGCCGGCGCCGTGTCTCCCCCGTACGCCAGCGCCATCACCTGCGGCTGCTTGATCGGCACTTCGCCGTCCGAGCCGGCGACCAGGCGGGAAAATTCCGACTTGATCCGCTCAAGCACCTGCCCGGCGGTCTCCTCGTCCGGCACCACCGCGATCAGCTTCCCGTTCACCCGCACCTCGACGCCGACGGCGTGGCTGTCCAGCAATCCCTCGAGCGCCGCGAGCGTCGCCTCCGTCTCCGGCTGCGCCTTGTACTCGCTTCTTTCCACATAGGACAGCACGCCGGTCTCAAGCTCCATCGTGATGCCCGGGTTCGCGGCCGCAAGCTCCGCCCGCTTCGCGTTCAGGAACGCCTCGACGGCTTCCTTCGACTCGACCGTGCCGATCAGCGCCCCGTCCCTGTACAGTTCGTAATAGGTGACGGTGTTGGCCTCGATATTGGCCTGGACCTGCCGGTGGCCGTAGGATGCGCCGGCGGCCAGCACGATCGCCGAGCACCCGACAATCAGCGTCCATCTCACGGCGGTCCGGGAGAATACGCTTCCAGCGGGCCTGACGAACTTCCGAATCTTCCCCTTCCAATCCGGGATCCGGGCGCGGGTCCGCTCGCCCAGGGCGCGAATCTTCTCGCGCAAGGCCCGGATCGGTGCCCTGTAATCGGTCATGATCGTCTCCTTGGTATCCATGCGTCCGATAGTGGAACGTCGTTGTCAAATCTTAAAAATATAGGCGTAACGACCCATTAAAGTCGTCACGCCTATAAATGTAGCACAGGTCACAAAAAGCGGGCAATGCCGCGGAACGTCGCGCACGATTAATATTTCCTCAGAAATTTTTCAGAATTTCCTCAGAATTTGTTTAGAATCCCCATTAATTCGTCATATTCTTCGCGGTCGAGGTAGGTCGCGACAATCTGCTGAACCTGGAGCAATTCCTCAGCCGTGAGACCTCCTTCCGTGAACTCGGAGATGCGCTGCCACTCTTCCTGCGGCACCTTGCCGACCAGGATCGCGAACAGCCGGTTCCGCTCTTCTTCGGTGAGCCGCGATTTCGCCTCGAGCAGCTCCTCCGTCGAGACGACCGTGCCGCCCGCGGCCCCGTGCGCCGCCGGCCCGCGGCCGAAGCCGGATTCCGTCACGCCGCCTTCGGCGCCGCCGTCCTCTTCTCCCGGCCGCCATCCCGCGGCATCATCCGGCGTTCCGCCTCCGTCACCATACACCGGCGTTCCGCCGCCATCCAGGCCTCCGTCGCCCATCGGCGCATGACCGACGTTCTCGCCGCCGGCCGATTCCGCCGCGGCGCGATCCCCGCCGGCCGGCTCCGTCGCGGCCTGATCCCCGCCGGACCGTTCCGCGCCGCCGCTTCCGCCCGTCCGCCCGTTCTCCCGGCCCGACGAGCCGCCGGAACCGCCGGAATATTTGCGCGCGTCCTCGAAGCCGCCGATCGGTTCCCGGTCCGCGGCGAGCGCGCTCCGCCCGTCCTGCGGCCTCGCGTCCACGCCCCACAGCCTGCCCCACAGGCCGCTCAGCGCGAACGGCGGTTTCTCCAGCGGAATCTCGTATTCTTCCAGCAGCGCCTCCACGTAACTGTTCACGATGTAGCCGGTCGTCCAGATCGCGAGATAGCTGGCAAGCAGCGCGGCCGCCGCCGCCTTCCACAGCCAGCCGAGCAATTTCCACATGGCTTGATCTTCCTTCCTGTCCCGAATGGTGCGTCTCAGGCTATTTTTACCATTATGGACAGGAATGCCGGAGCGCATTCGCCTCCGCCGCGAACGACCGGACACGTCCGCGCAACAAACGGACATGACCGCGCAACAAAAAACGGTCGACCGGGAAAGCTCCCGGATCAACCGTTGTCAGACCCGCGCTTCACTTGTAAATCTTCATCACCGGCACCGTCTGGTCGCGGTTGCGTCCGACCGAGAAGATCGCGATCGGGATGCCCGTCAGCTCCGATACTCGCTTGACGTAGCGCCGCGTGTTGGCCGGCAGATCGTCCAGCGACTTCGCGCCGGAGATATCCTCGCTCCAGCCCGGCAGCTCCTCGTATACCGCTTCGCATTCCGACAGCACCTTGAGGCTGGCCGGATAATGCTCGATCCGTTCGCCGCGGTACTTGTAGGCGGTGCAGATCTTCACCGTCTCCAGCCCGGTCAGCACGTCGAGCGAGTTGAGCGCCAGCCCCGTGATGCCGCTCACGCGGCGGGCGTGGCGGACGACGACGCTGTCGAACCAGCCGACGCGCCGCGGCCGTCCGGTCACGGTGCCGTACTCGTTGCCCTTCTCGCGGATCAGGTCGCCGGTCTCGTCATGCAGTTCCGTCGGGAACGGGCCGTCGCCGACGCGCGTCGTGTACGCCTTCGCCACGCCGATGACCTGTTCGATCTTCGACGGGCCGACGCCGGAGCCGATGCAGACGCCGCCCGCGGACGGATTCGACGACGTGACGAACGGATACGTCCCCTGGTCGATGTCGAGCATGACGCCCTGCGCGCCTTCGAACAGCACGTTCTTGCCGGCGTCGATCGCGTCGTTCAGCACGACCGACGTGTCCGTCACATACGGCCGGAGACGCTCGGCGTAACCGAGATACTCGCTGATGATCCCGTCCGCGTCAAGCGGCTCGCCGCCGTAGACGTTCCGGATAATATGGTTCTTTTCTTCCACCAGGCGGCGGGCCTTCGCCGTGAACTCCTCCGCGTCCATCAGATCGACGATGCGGATGCCGGCCCGCGCCATCTTGTCCATGTAGCAGGGACCGATGCCCTTGCGGGTCGTGCCGATCTTGCCGTCGCCCTTGCGCTCTTCCTCGAGGCCGTCCAGCACGA
>Ga0310841_100158_pt1 | contig 72430 bp, 64 predicted proteins | sample SM_ome_9_FD_201311 | JGI IMG/M metagenome (GOLD analysis project Ga0310841, IMG submission 201311) | Sorghum-adapted microbial communities enriched on stacked mutant (SM) sorghum from Joint BioEnergy Institute, Emeryville, California... ...
ATTAGGCACGCCGCCAGCGTTCGTCCTGAGCCAGGATCAAACTCTCCAAGAAAGAAAGTTGTCCTCCAAGCCTTGCGGCTTGGTCCATAGGCTGTTGTCCTTGCCGAAGGACCTTCGCCCCCACAGGACGCGGTTTCCTCCGCTTCGCTTTGCGTCCCCGAAGGACGCACGGTCGCAGGACCCCGGTGGCTTGTTTGCGGTTTTCAAGGAACAAGGTTTTGCGCCGTCGCCGTGATGACAGCGACTTTTATAAAATAACACATTTCGTGCCCGCTTGGCAACAAGATTTTTTTGGTTCCGGCGCCAGCCCCGTGCCTGCCGCGGCACGCTGCCGGCGGGGTTCCGGGTCCATCCTGCCGCCCGGGCGGCGGCCGTCCGATGACGGCAAGAAAGATATTATCACGGCCCGGGACGGAATGCAACTCAACTTCTTCCCGGGCCTGCATGGAATTGCCAATCGCGGTCAAATCCGCTCCCGCATGTGCGGGAACAGGAGCACGTCGCGGATGGACGGCTGATCGGTCAGCAGCATGACGAGCCGGTCGACGCCGATGCCGAGCCCGCCCGTCGGCGGCATGCCGATCTCCAGCGCATGGAGGAAGTCCTCGTCCATCATGTGGGCTTCGTCGTTGCCCTGCTCCCGTTCGCGCAGCTGCGCCTCGAACCGCTCCCGCTGGTCGATCGGGTCGTTCAGCTCGGTGAAGGCGTTGGCGTGTTCGCGGCCGACGATGAACAGCTCGAACCGGTCCGTGAAGCGCGGATCCTTGTCGTTCTTGCGGGCCAGGGGCGAAATTTCCACCGGATGGCCGTACACGAACGTCGGCTGGATCAGTTTGTCCTCCACATAGGTTTCGAAAAACTGATTCACAATATGCCCGAACGTCATGGCCGGTTCCACCGGCACGTTGTGCTCCCGGGCCAGCCGGTGCGCTTCCTCGTCGGTCATCTGCACGCTGAAGTCGACGCCGACCACTTCCCGGATCAGATCCACCATGGACGCGCGCCGCCACGGCGGCGTCAGGTCGATCTCCATGCCCTGGTACGTGATTTTGGTCGTCCCCAGCACGTCCTGCGCGATGTGGGCGATCAGGTTTTCCGTCAGGCGCATGATGTCCTCGAAATCGGCATATGCCTCATACAGTTCCATCATGGTGAACTCGGGGTTGTGGCGCGTGGAAATGCCCTCGTTCCGGTAGACGCGGCCGATTTCGTACACCTTCTCCAGCCCGCCGACGATGAGCCGCTTCAGGTGCAGCTCGATGGCGATGCGCATGTACAGCTGCATGTCCAGGGCGTTGTGGTGGGTGATGAACGGCCGCGCCGTGGCGCCGCCCGCGATGGCGTGCAGGGTCGGCGTCTCCACCTCGAGATACCCTTGGCTGTCCAAATACCGGCGCATCGACTGGATGATGCGGGAACGGGCGATGAACGTCTCCCGCACTTCCGGGTTGACGATCAGGTCCACGTAGCGCTGGCGGTACCGCGTCTCCACGTCGCGGAGGCCGTGGTATTTGTCCGGCAGCGGATGGAGCGACTTGGTGAGCAGCACCAGCTCCTTCACCTTGACGGTCGTCTCCCCGGTCTTCGTCTTGAACACCGTGCCGCGCACGCCGATCAGATCGCCGATGTCGAGCAGGTCGAACAGGGCGTACGCGTCGTCGCCGACCTCGTCCTTGCGCACGTAAATCTGGATGCGGCCGGTCAGATCCTGGATGTGGGCGAAGGACGCCTTGCCCATGCTCCGCTTCTGCATGATCCGGCCCGCCAGGCTCACGTCCGCCGGCCGCGCCTCCAGTTCCTCGTTGGGCAGATGGCCGTATTCCTTCAAAATGTCCGCGGCCCGCGCATTGCGCTCAAACCGGCGGCCGAACGGATCGATGCCCATCCGGCGCAGCTGGTCCAGCTTGTCCCTTCTGACGCGCAAAAGTTCGCTGAGTTCCTCCTGCCGTTCTTCCGGCCGGCCGGCGTCTTGCCGCCCCGCCTCCCGATCGGCTTCCCGGCGCTCCGTTTGCTGGTTCAACACTTGTCCACTCCCTTTGCAAAAAAAAGCTTCCGTCGGGAAGCTTTCTTCAAGTGTATTCGTACGCTCGTACCGGAGATTCGCTCACTTTTTGATGTCGACGATCTTGTATTTGATGATGCCCGCTGGAACGCTGACTTCCACGACGGAGCCCTTCTTCTTGCCGAGAATGGCTTTGCCGACGGGGCTCTCGTTGGAAATTTTGTTTTGCGACGGGTCGGACTCGGCGGTGCCGACGATGGTGTATTCCTCTTTCTCGCCGTAGTCCAGATCCTCCAGTACAACCTTGGAGCCGATGCTCACCGTTTCGGTGTCGATCTCGTCGTCGTTGATGATGCGCGCGTTGCGGAGCATCTTCTCCAGCGTGATGACGCGTCCCTCGATGAAAGCCTGTTCGTTCTTGGCGTCTTCGTACTCGGAGTTTTCGCTGATGTCGCCGTAGCCGATGGCCACCTTGATGCGTTCGGCGACTTCGCGACGTTTGACCGACTTCAGGTGCTCGAGCTCCTCTTCCAGCTTCCGCAAGCCGTCTTGCGTCAGGATGATTTCCTTTTCGGACATATTTTCAGATCTCCCGTCTCCATGGTACTCTGCCGTACTGTATCCATATTCCGAAGCCTGTGCGAAAATACGCGAGTTGCCCTGCCAAGCCGGCACGCCAAATTTCTATTGCATGATTATATGGCATGGGGTTGGAAAAGTCAATTGCGGCTATCCGCCCACGGGACGGGCGTCCGGCCGGGAAACGGGCCCGTCACTGCCCGGATGCCGGCGGCACGAACGAAGGATCCGCCCCGGGGTCCACCCGGACCGCCTGCTTGACCTTCTCCGTGACCGATGCCGTGGCCAAACGCGCTTCGTCCTTCTCCGCTTCGCGGAATTCGTCCCGCTCGTACAGGCTTTCCACGTATTCCCGAAGGATGTTGACCAGGTTGTCGCGGCTCGTTTCTTCCATGATCCGGTCCTTCACCCGCGCCGCGCCGGGCAGGCCCTTGAGGTACCAGGCCAGATGCTTGCGCATTTCCTTCACGGCCACCTGCTCGCCCTTGAGCGCGATCAGGCGGTCCATGTGCACGATGGCGATGTCGATCTTTTCCCGCGGGGTCGGTTCCGGCGGCAGCTCTCCCGTGGTCAGGTACTTCACCGTCCGGTACAGCATCCACGGGTTGCCGAGGGCGCCCCGGCCGATCATGACGCCGTCGCAGCCCGTCTCATCCAGCATGCGCCGGGCGTCTTCGGGCGTGAACACGTCGCCGTTGCCGATGACCGGAATCGACACGGCTTCCTTCACTTCCCGGATGATGTTCCAGTCCGCCTTGCCCGTGTACATCTGCTCCCGCGTGCGGCCGTGGATGGCGACGGCGGCGCCGCCGGCCCGCTCCACCGCCTTGGCGTTCTGCACGGCGTAGATGTGCTTCGAATCCCAGCCGATGCGCATTTTCACCGTCACCGGCTTCGAGACCGCTTCGACGACGGCGGACACCATCTCCTCGATCTTGTCCGGATTGAGCAGCCATTTGGCTCCCGCGTCGCAGCTCGTGATTTTCGGAACGGGACAGCCCATGTTGATGTCGATGATGTCCGCGTTGGTGTTTTGGTCCACGAATTTGGCGGCGGCCACCAGCGACTCCTTCTCCCCGCCGAAAATTTGCAGGCTGAGGGGCTTCTCGCGCTCGTCGACGTACAGCATTTCCATCGTCCGCTTGTTGCCGTGCATGATCGCCTTGTCGCTGACCATCTCCGCGCACACGAGCCCGCACCCGAACGCCTTGGCGATGAGACGGAACGCCGGGTTGGAGACGCCCGCCATCGGCGCCAGCACGACGTTGTTTTCGAGCTCCACGTTGCCGATTTTCAACATGGCGTCCACCTTCTTTCCTTTTGGAATGGGTGAATCGGAACAGGAAAACGTCAATTTTATGCCCGGTTCAAAAGCTCATCCATGCCCACGCCGAGGACGTCGGCGATTTTCTCGAGAATGTTGCTGTCAGCCCGGCGGGTTCCCCGCTCGATGGCCCCGAGCACGGCGACGGACACGCCGAGCCGTTCCGCCAGTTCCTGCTGGGTGTAACCTTTCAGTTTTCGAAACGCCCGGATTCGGAGCGCCAGGTGATCGTTTTCCATAAACGCACATCTTCCTTTCCTTCCGCGGTGTCGAGCGCCCTGCGCCATGCGTCCCGTTCCTTGCGCGCGGCCGCCGGCCGCATGTCCCGCGGTTCGCCGGCCGCGTCCCCGCCGGCATGCCCGCGTCCGTCGCAAAGTTCCAGCAGCGGCACCAGCACGAAAGCCCGCTCCAGCATGCGCGGATGCGGCAGTTCCAGCCGTTCGGTGCGCATCCGGACGTCGCCGTAGACGAGCAGATCGAGATCGATCGTCCGCGGCCCCCAGCGCACCGTGCGCACGCGGCCCAGGGAGCGCTCCACCGCAAGCATCGCCTCGAGCAGATCAAGCGGCGGCAGGGACGTCGCCACTTCGATGGCCATGTTCAAAAAAGGCGGCTGCTCCTTCAGCCCGACCGGCGCCGTTTCATAAACGGAAGAACAGCGCGTGACGCGAACGCCGCCGAGGGCATGAAGCTGCATGACGGCGGCGGTCAAATACCGGAACCGGTCGCCCAGGTTGGACCCGAGCCCGATGTAGGCGGTCGTTTCGCGCATGTGTTGCTCGTGTTCCATCAGCCGCGTCTCCTGTGGATTTCCACCGCGACCCCGTCAAAATGGACGTCGACGGGCGGGTGGGGTTTCGTGACGCGCACGGTGATCTCGCTTACCCTGTCATAAGCCCCGAGCACGGCGGCGGCAATGCGTTCCGCGAGCGCTTCGATGAGGCGATGCGGCGGTCCGGTGACGATGTCCCCGACCAGCCGGCACACGTCGGCGTAGTTGACGGTGGCCGCGAGATCGTCCCGGCTGCCGGCCTCCGCCAGATCGAGGTAAAGCGTCAGATCCACGACGAACTGCTGGCCGAGCCGGTTCTCTTCCCGGTACACCCCATGGTACCCGAAAAACCGCATGCCTTTCAACTCGATCCTGTCCATCGGCCGTTCACCTGCCGCCGACCGCCGGCCGCCGCACGACGGCGTCGCACATGGCGGCGATCCGTTTCATCGGTTTCACGTCATGCACCCGCACGATGTCGCAGCCCTGGGCCACCGCCAGCGCCACCGTCGCCGCCGTCCCTTCCAGCGCATCGTCCACGCCGACATCCAGCGTGTGGCGGATGAACCGCTTGCGGCTCGTGCCGACGAGCACCGGAAATCCGAGGGCGCGCACTTCATCGAGGCGGCCCATCAGCTCCAGATGCTGGTCCATCGACTTGGCGAAGCCGAATCCGGGATCGAGGATGATGCGGTCGTCGGGCACGCCCGCCCGCCGGGCGATGTCCACCGACCGGCGCAAATCGTCCAGAAGATCCGCCATGAAGCCGCCGGGATAGTCCTCGTCGGTGCGGTTGTGCATGAGCACCGCCGGCGCGCCGTAGCGGGCGGCCACGTGCGCCATGTCCGGGTCGCGCTTAAAGCCCCAGATGTCGTTGATGATGTGGGCGCCGGCTTCCAGCGCCTGCCGCGCCACTTCCGCCTTGTGCGTGTCGACGGAAATCGGCAGGTCGACCTCCCGCCTGACCGCCTCGATCACCGGCAAAATGCGGGCCAGTTCTTCCTCCGCGCTCACCGGCTGATGGCCCGGCCGCGTCGATTCGCCGCCGATGTCGATGATGTCGGCGCCTTCCTCCGCCATCCGCACCGCGTGGCGCACCGCCCGCTCCACCGTCGTGTAGCGCCCGCCGTCGGAAAAGGAATCCGGCGTCACGTTGAGAATGCCCATGATGAGCGTGCGTTCGCCGAGGACAAGGGTCTTGCCCCGGCAATCGATCACGCGCTTTTCAACCCGTACCCGCAGCATGGATCCGTCGCTCCTTCGCGTTGTTGTCCGGCCTCCCTCTTTTCGGCGTTTGTCCGGCTTTTTGCCGATCCGCCGTCACCCGTCCGCGGCGTTCGCCGCTTCGCGCTCCGTTTCCCGCCGGTAGGCCGCCTTCAGCCGCTCCGTCAGCGGGCCCGGCTTGCCGGACCAGCGCCAGCGCACGGCGCCCGTTTCGTCATAGACGGCATGAACCGGCACCAGTTCCTGCACCGAGTTGGTGAGGAACAGCTCGTTCGCCCGCCAGAGATCGTCCACCCCATACAGCCCTTCCCGCGCCTCGATGCCGTCTTCCGCCGCGAGGCGCAGCACCTCCCCCCGGGTCACGCCCGGCAGGATGCCCGTTTCGGCCGAAGGCGTATGCAGAACGCCCCCGGCGGCAAAAAAGACGTTGCTGACCACGCCTTCCGCCACCCGTCCGGCGGCGTCGAGAAACAGCCCTTCGGCCCCCGCCGCCCACGGATAGGTCGACAGCTCGCGTTTGGCCAGCACGTTGTTCATATAATGGAAGGATTTTTCCCGCACGCTCCCCTCCGGCGTGTTGCGGCGCAGCCGGAGCAGCTGCAGCGGCCGGCTGGCCGGCACCGGGGGGAGCGGTTTGCAGAAGATGACCGTCACCGGCGACTCGTATGGGCCTTCGGGCAATCCGAGGGGGCCTTCGCCGGCCGAAACGCTCAGGCGGACGATCCCGTCCTTGAGGCCGTTGGCGTCAAGAAGCCTGCGGATGAGCCGGCGCACCTCGCCTTCGTCGGGCTCGTGGCGGATGCCGAGCCGCCGGCAGCCGTCCGCCAGCCGCGCCAGATGCCGATCCAGAAGGAACGGCGCGCCGCCGTACGTGCGCATCGTCTCAAACAGGCCGATGCCGTAAAGAAAGCCGTGATCGAAAACCGACACCACGGCTCGTTCTTTCTCCACCAGCATCCCGTTCACGGCGACAAATCGCATCGTTCCCGTTTCGCCCGCCTTTCATGCATGCGCGTGGCCGCGCCACACTGCGGAATGCCCGGCCTCCGGCGGCAATGGCCAGGCGGCCGCAACGGTCCGGCAGCCGAAATGGCCGGACCGAAACAATGATCCGGCTTCCAAGGGCAATGACCCGGCCGCGAACATCACCGCCTGGTCAGATGGCGGCCGTTTCCGGCCATTGCGCGGCATTGGAGGCCGTGAAGTTGCGCAGCAGCCGGTGACCGTGCTCGGTCAGAATCGATTCCGGATGGAACTGCACGCCCTCGATCCGGTACGTTTTGTGCCGGATGGCCATGATTTCCCCTTCCGGCGTTTCCGCGCTGATCTCCAGTTCGGCGGGGAGCGTCTCCCGCCGCACGATGAGGGAATGGTACCGGGTGGCCGTAAAGGGGCTCGGAATGCCGTCGAACACCGTTCGGCCGTCGTGCAGGATGGACGACGTCTTCCCGTGCATGAGCCGCTCCGCCCGGACCACTTCGCCGCCGAACGCCTGCGCGATGGCCTGATGGCCGAGGCAGACGCCGAGGATCGGGATTTTTCCCTTAAAATGCTGGATCAAAGACAGGCAGATGCCCGCCTCGTTCGGCGTGCACGGACCCGGCGACAGCAAAATGTGATCCGGCCGCATCGCCTCGATGCCGGCCAGGTCGATCTCGTCGTTGCGCCGGACGGCGACCGTTTCGCCGAGCTCGCCCAAATATTGGACCAGGTTGTACGTGAACGAATCGTAATTGTCGATGACCAGAATCATGGCCGGCCGCCCTCCCCGGATCCGGGTGCAGAAATGGATGGTTCGCGCCGTTCGGCGGAAGGTTCGCGCCGCCCGGCGGATGCCGCCGCTTCTTGCTCGGCGTATTGGACCGCTTTCCACAGCGCCTTCGCCTTGTTCAGCGTCTCGGCGTATTCGCGCTCTGGATCGGAGTCGATGACGACCCCGCCGCCGGTCTGCACATGCACCACACCGTCTTTGATGACCATCGTGCGTATAAGAATATTAAATTCCATATCGCCGCCGTAGTCAATCCAGCCCAGCGAGCCGCAGTACGGGCCGCGGCGCACCGGTTCGAGCTCCTCGAGAATTTCCATCGTGCGCACTTTCGGCGCGCCCGTGATGGTGCCGCCCGGGAACATCGCCGCGATCACGTCGAAGGCGTCCTTCCCCGGCGCCAGTTCCCCTTCCACCTGGGACACCAGGTGCATCACGTGGGAATAGCGCTCGATGGCCATCAGTTCCGGAACCCGGACGGTGCCGCAGGCGCACACCCGGCCCAGGTCGTTGCGTTCCAGGTCGACGAGCATGACGTGCTCGGCCCGTTCCTTGCCGCTCGTCAGCAGTTCGCCGGCCATCCGCCGGTCCTCTTCCGGCGTCCGCCCCCGGCGCCGCGTGCCGGCGATCGGCCGGGTGGCCAGGCGATTGTTGCGACTTTTCACGAGCAGTTCCGGCGAAGCGGACACGAGGCGGAAATCGGGACAGCGCAGCACCCCCATGTAGGGCGACGGATTGAACAGCCGCAGCCACTCGTACAGATCTTCCGCGGCCACATGCGTGCGCTTCGACATCCGCTGCGACAGATTCACCTGGAACACGTCGCCCTGCGCGATGTACCGCCGGACGGCCTCCACGGCTTCCATGTAGGACGCTTTGCTGAAGGGGCGGATCAGATCCAGGTTCTCCACGTCGATTTCCAGCCGGTCCGCCTCCGTCGCCGCCCGCCGCGCCTCCCGCCGCCGCAGCGCCCCGGGCGAAGCCGCCGCTTCGGCAATCGAACGCCAGACGACCAGCATGCGCCGGGTTTTGTCCGCCGCCTCGCGGTGCAGATGCGCCAGCCCATCCCCGGAAACAACATCGGGGACGACCGTCACGCAGGACAGCATCAATTCCTTCGTTTCATGATCGATGATCCACAGTTCGTCCAGCCGCAGGAGCACATAGTCCGGCAGCCCGAGATCGTCGGCGGCCCGCTCGGGCAGCCGCTCGATGGAGCGGGCGATGTCGTAGCTCCACAGGCCGGCGATGCCGCCGACAAACGGCGGTCCGTCTTCAACCCGCGGCCCGCGGCGCCCCGCGATCCAGCTCCGCACGACATCCAGCGGTTTGCCGGTCCGGACCGGCGGGCCGCCCGTTCCGGCGCCCGTTCCCGTCCACGGATCGTCCGCTGCCAGTTCGACCGCCCGATCACCCTTGCCGCGCAGCACGGCGGCCGGCCTGAGGCCCAGATAGGTGTACCGGCCGTCCTTGCCGCTTTCCATGATCACCGCATACGGAAAAGCGGCTTGCCAGGCGCCGCTCCATTCGGCGGGGCGGTCTTCGCCCGGTCCGAGCGGCACACGGCGGACAAGCGGCAGCGCGCTGAACCCGTCGCGCCGCCACATGCGCCATTGCTCCAGCGTGGTCACCGATTCTTCCAACGTGTCTTTGCTCCTCTCCAGGCCGATCGTTTCACCATTCGGCCTTCATGCGCATGCGGAAAAACCCGCCGTTCGGGCCGTCTGCATCCAGCGTGGCCAACCAGACGGCCGTATCCGCTCCTTCGGTCGGCGACAGCGGCGCGTCTTCGCCGCCCATGTCCGTCCTGACCCGGCCCGGACACACCGCATTGATTTTGATTTCCCTGCCGTCCACCTCCAGGGCGGCCAGGCACGTGAGGAAGTTGACCATCGTCTTGGAAATGCGGTAGGCGGACGACTGCCCTTTCAACGCCGGCAGCACTTCGATGGATTGAAACGCCCCGAGTCCCGACGACAGATTGACGATCCGCCCGTAGCGGTGCCTTTTCATCAGGGGAACGGCCAGCTGGATCAGGTTCAGGACGCCGAAAAAGTTCGTGTCCAGCGTTTCGCGCACGACCGATTCTTCGACTTCCAGCACCGGCACCCCCCGGTCCAGCAAAACGGCCGCATTGTTGACCAGCACGTCCAGCCGGCCGTACGTTTCTTCGATCCGCTTCATCAACCCTTCGATGCTGCGACGGCTTCCGACGTCAACCACTTCGGGCCGGACGGGCGCTCCCGCTGCAGCCAGCTCGGCCGCGGCGTCTTTTCCCCTGGTCTCGTCCCGGCACCCGATCAGCACCGTCATCCCCATCAGCGAAAGCTGCCGCGCGATTTCCTTCCCGATGCCCCGGTTGCCGCCCGTGACCAGCGCGACGCGCTCGCCGGGAGGCGGAACGGGCGGCTGTCCGTTTTGGTTGGCCTGAACGGCCATCTGCATCAACCCCTTTTTTCCGGCAATAAAGAAAAGCCCACACCATCCATCCGGTGAGGGCTGATTTGACGCATCGGAAGAGAGGCGGTTCCCCCGGACGGTCCGCCAAGGCCGCGGGCCTGTTGGCGGTCCGTCCGCCGCGGTCATCCGGCGATCATTCCTCGAATTGATACAGCGGCGTGCTCAGGTAGCGTTCGCCGTTGGACGGCACGACCGCCACGACGCGCTTGCCTTCGCCCAGCCGTTTGGCGACCTTCAGCGCGGCGAAGATGGCCGCACCGGAGGAGATGCCGCCCAGGATGCCTTCTTCCCGCGCCACGCGGCGGCTCGTTTCGAAGGCTTCCTCGTTCTCCACCGTGATGACCTCGTCGTAGATTTCCGTGTTCAGGATGTCGGGCACAAAGCCGGCGCCGATGCCCTGGATTTTGTGCGGGCCCGGTTTGCCGCCGGACAGAACCGGCGAAGCGGCCGGCTCGACGGCGAAGATTTTGATGTGCGGGAAATGTTTCCGCAGCACTTCGCCCGCGCCGGTGATCGTGCCGCCCGTGCCGATGCCCGCCACGAACGCGTCAAGCTTGCCGTCCAGCGAATTGATGGCTTCGACGATTTCCGGCCCGGTCGTTTCGCGGTGAATTTTCACGTTGGCCGGGTTTTTGAATTGCTGCGGCATGAAGTATTCCGGATGCTCCGCCTTGATTTCTTCCGCCTTGCGGATGGCCCCCTTCATGCCTTCCGGTCCCGGCGTCAGGACCAGCTGGGCGCCGTAGGCGCGCAGCAGGTTGCGGCGCTCCAGGCTCATCGTTTCCGGCATGACCAGGATGGCTTTGTAGCCTTTGGCCGCGGCGACCATGGCCAGGCCGATGCCCGTGTTGCCGCTGGTCGGCTCGATGATCGTGTCGCCGGGCTTGATCAGGCCTTGCCGTTCGGCTTCCTGGATCATGCTGATGGCGATCCGGTCCTTCACGCTGGCGCCCGGATTCTGGAATTCGAGCTTCACGTAGATTTCCGCGCTTCCCGGCGGCACGACGCGGTTCAGCCGGACGAGGGGCGTGTCGCCGATCACTTCGGTGATGTTGTTCACAATTTTCGGCATGGTCTCGGTCCTCCCAAATCAACCAGTATTCCGAGTAATTCAGTTGGTTTTAATTAGCTTTATCATAACAGCCCGCATTCGCCTTGTCAATCAAAAATGTTCGCGCACCATCGTTTCCAGCTCCGTCCGGTCGAACCGATACTTCTCGTTGCAGAAATGGCAGACCACTTCCGCGCCGCCCTTTTCCCGGATCAGGCTTTCCACCTCTTCCCGGCCGAGGCTGACGAGGGTGTTTTCCACCCGCTCCCGGGAGCAGGTGCAGCGAAACCGCAGGGGGATTTCATCCAGCACCTGCAGGTCGTCGACCAGCCGTCCGGCGATGTCCTCCGGACCGAGACCCTGTTCGATGAGGGACGTGACGGACGACAGCCGGCCAAGCCGCGCTTCCAGTTCGTCCAGTTCCCCGTCGGACAGGCCGGGCATCACCTGCAAAATGAAGCCGCCCGCCGCCCGCACCGACAAATCCGTATCCACCAGCACGCCCAGCGCCACCACCGACGGCGTCTGCTCGGAGGAGGCAAAATAATAGGTCAAATCCTCCGCAATTTCCCCCGACACGATGGGTGAAGCGCCGCGGTACGGTTCTTTGAGGCCCAAATCTTTGATGACGTAAACCATGCCCTGCCGGCCGACGGCCCCGGCCACGTCCAGCTTGCCCGCCGCGTTGGACGGCAGGTGGACGTGCGGGTTGTCCGCATAGGCGCGCGCATGGCCTTCGCTGTCCGCATCGGCGACGATCTGCCCGATGGGCCCGTCGCCCTTGATCTGCACCGTCAGCCGCTGTCCATCCTTGAGCATGAATCCCATCATCGCCGCGCCCGTCACCGTCCGTCCGACCGCCGCGGCGGCCGTCGGCAGCAGGTCGTGCCGGCGCCGGATTTCTTCCACCAGGCCGGTGGACAGGGCGCCGAACACGCGCACCTTGCCGCCGAGGGCGACGCCCCTGATCAGCCGGTCTTCTTTCCCGTGCATCTTCGTCCCCCGCTTCCTTCCGCATGCCGCCGCGTCAGCCCGCATTCCTTTCGTACAAAATGAGCAGCCCGTCCAGCGTCAGCATCGGATCGACTTTCCGGATCGTCTTCGAATGCTCGGCAATCAGGCCGGCCAGTCCCCCGGTGGCGATGACGTTGGCCTTGATGCCGAATTCCTCCTCCATTCTCGCCACGATGCCGTCCACCTGGCCGGCGAATCCGTAAATGATGCCCGCCTGCATGGACGCCACGGTGTTGCGTCCGACGGTGCTTTTCGGCTTCACCAGTTCGATGCGGGGCAGTTTGGCCGCCCGGCTGTACAGCGCCTCGGTGGAGATGCCGATGCCCGGCGCGATGGCGCCGCCGAGATAGTCGCCCCTGGCGTCGATGAAATCGAACGTGGTGGCCGTGCCGAAATCGACGACGATGAGCGGCGGCCCGTATTTCTCGATGGCCGCCACCGCATTGACGATGCGGTCGGCGCCGACTTCCCGCGGGTTTTCGTAGCGGATGTTGAGGCCCGTCTTGATTCCCGGCCCGACGATGAGCGGCTCCCTGCCGATGTAGGTTCTGCACATCGTTTCGATGACCGGCATGATGGGCGGCACGACGGAGGAGATGATGACGCCTTCGATGGTTTCCTTCCGGATGCCGGCGTATTGGAACAGATTGTACACCAGGATGCCGTATTCATCCACCGTGGCCGTCCGGTTCGTGGAAAGCCGCCAATGGTGCAGCAGCTTCCGGTTTTCGTAGGCTCCGATCACGATGTTCGTGTTGCCGATGTCGATGACGAGAATCATGCCCAATCCCCCCGTTCCCGGCGGCTGGCCTTGATGTCTCCCAGGTCCAGGCTGATGTCGACGGCCCGGACGGAATGGGTGAGGCTCCCCGCCGAAATGACATCGACGCCCGTTTCGGCGATGGCGCGGACCGTCTCCAGACGGACGCCGCCCGACGCCTCGACGATCGTCCGCGGCGACCGGCCCTTGATGAGCCGGACCGCTTCCCGCATCTCTTCAAGCGGCATGTTGTCCAGCATGATGATGTCCGCGCCCGCTTCGAGGGCTTCCTCCACCTGGGCGAGCGTCTCCGTCTCCACTTCGACGGTCATCGTGTGGGGAATCGCCGCACGCGCCCGAGCAACAGCCGCCCGGATGCCGCCGGCGGCCTTGATGTGGTTGTCCTTGATCATGACCGCGTCCGACAGACCGAACCGGTGGTTGTGCCCGCCGCCGATCCGCACCGCGTATTTTTCCAGAAAGCGGTGGCCCGGCGTCGTCTTGCGGGTGTCGACGATCCGCACGCCGGGGAAGTCCCGCACCGCGTCGACGAACCGCCGCGTTGCCGTGGCGATGCCGCTCATCCGCTGCAGCAGGTTGAGCGCCAGCCGCTCCGCCGTCAGGATGCTGCGCGCGGGCCCCGCCACTTCCGCGATGACCGTGCCTTTGGCCACAAAAGCGCCTTCTTCGGCCCGGGCCGCGAAATCGATCGCCGGATCCGCCATCCGGAACACTTCCCGGGCGGCGGGCAGCCCCGCCAGCACCGCGTCTTCCTTCACGTGGATGAAACCGCGCGCCGCGGCGTCCGGCGGAAGAACGGCCGCGCTCGTCACGTCGCCGCCGCCCGCGTCTTCCTCCAGCCATTCCGCGATCCTTTTCCTGAGAAGCGCCATGTTGAGTTCCGGTTTTGCGGGCCGGGCGGACTGATCCGTTGCGGACACGTCCGTCGCGGACGCATCCGCCGCGAACCGGTCCGGCGCCCCCGTTCCGTTGGCGTCCGTCCGTTGTTCCCCGATGTCACCCATCGCCGATCGGCTCCTCCATCATGCCTTTTTCAATATGCCACAGCAAGTGCTTTCGCCATGCGCGGTCATCCGTCTGCGGGAAATCTTCGCGGAAATGGCCGCCCCGGCTTTCCGTCCGGGCAAGGGCCGCCCGGGCGGCGATGACCGCGCAGGTGAGCATGTTGGCAAATTCGAACTGTTCCCGGGTCACAAGCCGCCGCTCCAGGAAGGGCAGCTGCTTGCCGAGCTCTTCGACGGCTTTCTCCAGTCCGGACCGGTTCCGCTTCAGGCCCACATGGCGGAGCATGACCTTCTGCAGCTTCAGCCGCCGCTCCGCGACGGCGTTTCCATTCGGTGTACGGCGGCCCGGATCGGCGCCGATATCCGGCGGCACGTCGGCCGGCGCAAGCCGCCGGATCCGCTCCACGATGCGGCGGCCGAACACGACGGCTTCCGACAGCGAGTTGCTGGCGAGCCGGTTGGCGCCGTGCACCCCGGTGGAGGCCACCTCGCCGCAGGCAAACAGGCGCCGGATGTTCGTTTCGCCCTGCAGGTCCGTGCGGACGCCGCCCATCATGTAGTGGGCCGCCGGCGCCACGGGAATCCAGTCGCTCGTCAGGTCGAGGCCAAATTGCAGGCACGTTTCAAAAATGGTCGGAAACCGATGCCGCACCATGTCCGCCGGCTGATGGGTAATGTCCAGATAGACGTACGTGGCGCCCGTCCGTTCCATCTCCGCCACGATGGCCCGCGCCACCACGTCCCGCGGCGCCAGCTCCAGCATCGGATGGTAGCGCTCCATGAACCGCTCCCCGCGGATGTTGCGGAGCACGGCGCCCTCGCCGCGCACCGCCTCGGAAATGAGAAAGCGCGGCGCCCCCGGATGGCAGAGGGCGGTCGGGTGGAACTGGATGAACTCCATGTCGCGCACGACGGCGCCGGCCCGGTACGCCATGGCGACGCCGTCGCCGGTGGCCACGTCCGGATTGGTCGTGTAGCGGTACAGCTGCCCCGCGCCGCCGCTGGCCAGCACCGTCGCCTTCCCCGCGGCGAACACAAGGTCCCCGTCCGGCGTCAGGACGATGGCGCCGTAGCATTCCCGGCCGTCCGACACGAGATCCACGACAAAATGGTTGTCCCACAGCTCGATGTTCGGGTGCCCCTTTGCCCGTTCCGACAGCGCCCGGACGATTTCCGCGCCGGTGGCGTCGCCGTTGGCGTGCAGAATGCGGCGATGGCTGTGGGCGCCTTCCCGCGTCAGGGCGAAGGTGCCGTTTTCGAGGTCAAAATTTGTGCCCAGATTCACAAGTTCGCGAATGCAATCCGGCCCTTCCGTCACGAGCACCCGCACCGCCGCCGGCTCGCACAGACCGGCGCCGGCGGCGAGGGTGTCCTCCAGGTGAAACTCCGGCGAATCGTCGTCGGAAATGACGGCGGCAATGCCGCCCTGGGCATGCCGCGTGTTCGATTCCAGCAGCGATTTTTTCGTGATGACGAGCACCCGTCCGTGCTCCGCCGCCTTCACCGCCGTGAACAGGCCGGCGATGCCGGCCCCGATGACGACGACGTCCGCCTCCGTCCGCGGCAGGTCGGCCACCCGGCAGTCGATGAGCGTTCGGGGCATCATGCGGTGGCCACCTCGAGCATCCGTTCCAGCGCCCGACGGGCTTTGTCCGCCACGGCGGGCGGCACGTAGATTTCCGGCTCCATCCGTTCGAGGGCGCGCACCAGCTTTTTCAGCGTGTTGACCTTCATGTTCGGGCAGACGAGATATTTCGAGGCAAAATGGAACGTCTTGTGCGGACTGTCCTTGCGCAGCTGGTACCCGGTGCCGTCCTCGGTGCCGACGATGAACTCGTTGTGCGGCGATTCCTTGCAGTATTTGATGATCGCCGTCGTGCTGCCGACGAAATCCGCCGCCGCCACCACCTCCGGGCGGCACTCCGGATGGACGACCACCCGGGCGTTCGGATGCCGGGCCTTCATGTCCTCGATGTCCCGGATCGTCAGCATGTCGTGGGTGTTGCAGTAGCCTTCCCAGATGATCATTTCTTTGTCCGTGTGTTGGGACACGTAGTGGCCCAGGTTTTTGTCCGGCGCCCAGATGACCTTTTTCGTGGGAACAGAATTGACGATCTTGATGGCGTTGCTGGACGTGCAGACGATGTCCGTCTCCGCCTTCACGTCCGCCGACGAATTGATGTACGTGACCACCGTCGCGTCGGGGTGCTGCGCCTTCAGCCTGCGGAGCCCGTCCGGATTGACCATGTCCGCCATCGGGCAGCCGGCCCGCTCGTCGGGAATGATCACCGTCTTGTCCGGCGCCAGGATTTTCGCGCTTTCCCCCATGAAATGGACGCCGCAAAACACGATCACGTCCGCGTCGGTCTGGGCCGCCTTCTGCGCCAGCAGGAACGAGTCCCCGCGAAAGTCGGCCACTTCCTGTATTTCATCCCGCTGATAGTAATGGGCGAGTATGATCGCGTTTCGTTCCTTCTTCAGCTGCATCAGGCGCTCTTTCAGTTCGCGGTTTTGCGCTTCCCGATGCTCGAGGGCCAAAGCCTCCATCGCCCGTCTCTCCTTCTCCGATGGCATCGAATGGCAGCCGCCGGCTCACCGGTCCGGCCGTTTCTCCGTTTCCGGCGGGATGTCCCGCCAAGCCGATTGCGATTACACCTTAATGTACACCAACGTTCAAAAAAGTGTCAATCAACGAGCGGATAGCGATCCAGCCGTTCATACATCGGCTGCCGGCCCATGCGGGTGCGGTACAGCACGAGCTCGTCCGCTTCCCATGAAAGCGCGTCCTCTGCCGCCGAAAGCGGGGCAAAGCACGCCGCCAGCCGATCGAAGTCCGGTTTCCCCGCCCCGGTCCATTGCCGGGCCATCGTGATGTGGGGCGCGTACGGCCGCTGTTCCGGCGGGAAGCCGAGCCGCGCGGCCGCCTGCTCCACGGCCTGCTGCAGCGCTCCGAGCGCCGCCCGGTCGCCGCCGACGCCCATCCACAAAATGCGCGGCGCCTCCGGCCGGCCGAACACGCCGGGCGGCGCCAGGCGAAGCGCAAACCGGCCGAAGCCCGCCACCGCGGGCGCCACCGTCTCCCGCAGCGCCGATGCCAGGCGCGGATCCTGCGGGCCCAGGAACTTCACCGTGATGTGATAATCGGCCGGGTGCACCCATTTGCGAAACGCAAAATCCCGCTGCGCGGCGGAGACGGCCTCCGCCAGTCGCCGCTTCACGTCGTCCGGCAGCGGCACGGCGATGAACAGGTTCGCATGTCCGCCCGTTCCGTTCGCTCCCGCTTCTCTTGTTCCTCTTGCTTCCCTTGCTTCTTTTGCTTCTTTTGCTTCTCTTGATTCTCTCGTTTCTTTAGGTCCCGTGTCCACGGTTTCATCCCCCGGTCTACATGGGTTTCCCATTGCCCCGGTTATCACATCCGATGAGGACAAATTGTCCGCAACTCCACGCGAACAGCAAGCAAGCCGCAAACAAGAAGCAATCAACGAATGAGAAACCAGCCCAAATTTCAGCGCCGTTGATCATTCATCATGTGAAAAATCGAACAACATGGATACAAACAAAGAGCCGCCGCCGGTCATCGTTCCCCGGGGCAGCTCTGCTGCTTTGCTGTGCAGCCTGTTTGGCGGCTTGTGTCGTCCGGTCATGGCCCTGCGGCGTTGGCTCGGCATCCAACGCTGGCTCACCATCCAACGCTGGCCCGCCATCCGGCGCGGGCACGAATGTCTCCGCCATCGTCCCTCTCCGGACCGGTTGGCGGGCCGTCGCCGATCCGCTCATTCCTTCCTGCCGCCGTCATCCGGATCGTTCCGGTCGAAGTTCAGCTTGTTGCTCGCATCGCTTACCGGTTTCGGCTGGATGTTGATGCGGATGTCGTCGCCCGGCGCATGGCCGGATGCCCCGCCCGGCAACGCGCCGGCCGTGCCGGCGGCTGCATCCGCCGCGTGGAAGCTCCCGCCGCCGAACGCTTTGCCGGGTGCGCCGGCGGGTTTGCCTTTGGCCGTTTCGGTTTCGCCGGACGCATCTCTGGCGCCCGGTTTCTCGTTCTCCCGGTCAACTTCTTCCCGCCGGCCGGCGCGGGCGCTCTCTTCCTGGCGGGCCGATTCGGCCGGCTCATCGCGATGAGCCGGTGCAGCCGCCCCTTCCGGAGCCGGCGCAACAGCCCCTTCCTGGCGGGCCGGTGCGGCGCTGCTCTCCTGCCGGACCGCAATCGCGCCGTCCTCCCTGTTCTTCGCGTCGGCCTGCTCCCCGGCCGGGTTCTTCGCGGCTTCGTCCATGACACTGGCGAAGATGCCGCTCTTGTGCTCCTCGTTCAGCGCCGATTCGTCGATCTTGCCCGTTTCGATCAGCTGCTTGATCATCGCGAAGTCGAGGGTTTCGCGCTCGAGCAGCGTGTTGGCGATCAGGTGCACCTTGTCCTCGTGCTCGGTCAACAGCTGTCTGGCCCGCTCATAGCATTCGCGGATGATGCGCTGCATTTCCTGGTCGATCTCGTAGGCGATGGCGTCGGAATAGTTCTGCTCGTGGGCCAGATCGCGGCCGAGGAACACCTGTCCCTGCGAATGGCCGAACTGCATCGGCCCGAGCTTCTCGCTCATGCCGTATTCCGTGATCATGCTGCGCACGATCTGGGTGGCCTTCTTGAAATCGTCGTAGGCGCCGGTGCCGATTTCGCCGATGTACAGCTCCTCCGACACGCGCCCTGCCAGCAGGCCGACCACCCGTTCGAGCAGCTCCTTCTTCGTGATCAGCAGGCGGTCTTCCTTCGGCGTCATCATCACGTACCCGCCGGCGCGGCCGCGGGGGATGATGGTCACCTTCTGCACCATGTCGGCGTGCTCCAGATAGTAGCCGGCAATCGTATGGCCCGCCTCGTGGTAGGCGATGATCCGCTTTTCCCGCGGGCTGATGATCCGGCTCTTCTTCTCCACGCCGACCATGACCCGCTCCACCGCTTCCTCGATTTCCTTCATCGAAATCTCCTTGCGGTTGCGGCGGGCGGCCAGAAGCGCCGCTTCGTTCAGCAGGTTCTCCAGATCCGCCCCGGTGAAGCCCGTCGTGAAGCGGGAAATGACGTCCAGCTTGACGTCCTTGGCCAGCGGCTTGTTGCGGGCGTGCACCTTCAGCACGGCCTCGCGCCCCTTGATGTCCGGCCGGTCCACCGTGATCTGCCGGTCGAACCGGCCCGGGCGCAGGAGCGCCGGGTCGAGAATGTCCGGCCGGTTGGTGGCGGCGATGATGATGATGCCTTCGTTGACGCCGAAACCGTCCATCTCCACAAGCAGCTGGTTCAGCGTCTGCTCCCGCTCGTCGTGGCCGCCGCCGAGGCCGGCGCCCCGCTGGCGGCCGACGGCGTCGATCTCGTCGATGAAAATGATGCAGGGCGCGTTTTTCTTCGCGTTTTCAAACAGGTCGCGAACACGCGAAGCGCCGACGCCGACGAACATCTCCACAAAATCGGAACCGCTGATGCTGAAGAAGGGAACGCCGGCTTCCCCGGCCACCGCACGGGCGAGCAAGGTTTTCCCCGTTCCCGGGGGCCCCACCAGCAGGACGCCCTTCGGAATGCGGGCGCCCACCGCCGCAAACTTGCGCGGGTCCTTCAAAAATTCCACGACTTCAACGAGTTCCTGCTTCTCTTCGTCAGCCCCGGCCACGTCGTCAAAGGTGACCTTCTTCTTGTCCTCGGTATACAATCGGGCGCGGCTCTTGCCGAAATTCATCACCTTGCCGCCCCCGCCCTGCGCCTGGTTGAGCAGGAAGAAGAACAGGATGAAGATTATGACAAACGGGATCAAGGTCGTCAGGAACGACAGCCAGACGCTGTCCCCTTCCATCGGCAACCACGTGACCTGCACCCCGCTCGATTCGATCAGCCGGATGAATTCCTCGGACACCGGCCCCCGCGTGCTGAACGGCCGGCCGGACTGGAACGTGCCCGTCACCAGATAGGTGTAATCGTCAAAGCGGACGTTGAGCTGGGTGAATTCCTTGTTCTGCAGCGCAGTCAGGAATTGGTCATACCGCAGCTCGTCCCGCTGTTCGTTCCTGGTGCTGAATACCTGGAAAATGCCGACGATGACGAGAAAAATGATTATATAGAACCCGGTGTTCCGGATGACTTTGTTCATCCCTGACCTCCTCTCGGCCCGCAACTTGCTTTATTTTATCACAGTCCGATCCGTCACCTCAACAAAAGGCGGCCGCCCCGTCGCCGGCATCAGCGGTCCCCGTAAACGTCCGGTTTCAGCACGGCGATGTACGGCAGGTTGCGGTATTTTTCCGCATAGTCGAGCCCGTAGCCGACCACGAATTCGTCGGGCAGCGTGAACCCTTTGTACTCGATGTCGAGGTTCACCTTGCGCCGGTCCGGTTTGTCCAGCAGGGCGACGACCGCCACGGACCGGGCGTTGCGCCGCTCCAGCACGTCGATCAGATAGCTCAGGGTCAGGCCGGAATCGATGATGTCCTCGACGATGATGACGTCGCGGCCTTCCACCGACACCTCGAGGTCCTTGATGATGCGGACGACGCCCGACGATTTGGTGGAGCTGCCGTAGCTGGAAACGGCCATGAAGTCGATTTCGACCGGAATGGTGATCGCTTTCGCCAAATCCGCCATGAACATGAACGCGCCCTTCAGCACGCCGATCAGAAGCGGGTTGCGGTCCCGGTAGTCTTCCGACAGTTTCGCGCCGAGCTCCTTGATCTTCGCCTGCAGCTCATCTTCCGTCAGCAAAATCTCCTTCAAGTCTTGTTGCAAAGTGGACCCTCCCGGTATTGATCAATATGTGGACTGTCAGCCATCCATTCGATTCCCGTCCGAAAACCGTTCCGGTTCAAAACGGAGCACGAGCGCCCGCTTCGTGCCGCCGTCCACCGGCGCGTGTCGGGAGCGGCGCACCCCGGCAAGCCACAGCAGCCTTCCGGCCGCGTCGGTCACCACGGGCACGGCATCCCGCCGGTCGGGATCGATTTTCAGATCCATGAGAAGCCTGCTTACCTTCTTGCTGCCGGCCATTCCGAACGGCTGCAGGCGATCCCCGTCCCGGCGGGAACGCACCGTGAGGGGCAAAGCCAGCCGGTCGGCATCGAATGCCGCCGTGTGCCTTCCGGTCCACGCCGCCGGCCATGCCGTCCGCGAAGTCCGCGGATGCGGCGCCTCCCCGCCTTCCGCGGCCAGGTCGACATACTCGGCGCGGATGAAACCGACGCCCGGGATGGCGATCTCGCCGTCCCCGGGATCGAACACGTACGCATAGGGAAAGACGGGCGGCATGCCGCCGTCCGCCGATCGGCGTTCCCAGACGAGCCGGTCGTACCGGCGCAAAAACCGGATGCCCCGACCGGCGTCCATAGACAAAGAAGGCGGCGAACTTCGTTCGATCGCCGTCCGTATCGATTCGATCACCGTATAATCGGAAAATCTCGGGTCACCGGCAAGATAATTTAATATTAGTTTAACCATTCTCCTTTGTAAAGCGACCGGCTCCGCCAGAAACGCCCGGCGGTCCAGGCTCGTCCGCCCGTCCTCCGTCCGGGCCAGCGCCTCGAGCCGGCTTTGCGCCAAACCATCGAGAAAGCGGTCCTCCTCCCCCGCGATCTCCGCCAGACGGCCCAGCGCTTCGGGCAGCTTCGGCTGCTCCTTCAGCAGCAGGGGCATCACGTCCAGCCGGATCCGGTTGCGCAGGTAGGCCCGCGAATCGTTGCTGCTGTCCGCGTGATGGGGAATGTTCCATGCCTTCACGTAGGCGAGAATTTCTTTCTTACTTATACGCAAAAAAGGCCGGACAAGTTTTATCCCGTTTTCGGTCCGCACGGGCGCCATGCCGGCCAGTCCGGTGAGCGAGGCGCCCGACAGCAGGTTCATCAGCACCGTTTCCGCCTGGTCGTCCAGGTGGTGGGCCAGCGCGATCGCCTTCGCCCCGCGGGCTTCCGCCGTTTCGCGCAGAAACCGGTAGCGCAGCTCCCGCGCCGCCGCCTGGGCGTTCATTCCGGTTTCGCGGGCAAAGCCCGGCGCGTCGACGCGCGCCATCACGAACGGCACGCCGAGCGAGGCGGCGAAGGCTTGAACCGTCTCCGCCTCCGCGTCGGATTCGGCCGGCCGGAATCCGTGATGCACGTGGGCCGCCACCAGGCGGCAGCCGAGTTCCCCGGACAGGCGGGCCAGAACATGCAAAAGAGCCATGGAATCCGGCCCCCCGGACACGGCGCACACCACGGCATCTCCCGCCTCAATCGCATGCCCGCCCCGCAGCGCTCGCCTGACCTCGGGCGCCAAATCCATGACCGGTCAACCCCGCTTCATCCGTGTCATCCGTTCCTTTTCATCAGTTCCATTTATATAGGAAGCTTTGCAGAAATGCAAGTCACGGGCTGATCGGCTTCGGCCGTTCGATGGGCGTCCGTCCCGGCCATCGCACCGGCGCCCATTCCGGCGTGTGCCGTTCGATGCGGACCACCACCACCGTCATGTCGTCGCGAATGTCCCCGCCGTGCCGGCGGATGACCGACTCCAGCAGGCAATCCGCGATGTCCTGGGGATCTTCCGCTTCGATTTCGGACAGGATGCGGCGCATCCACAGCTCCTTGTTCACCGTCGGTCCGGGGGCGTCGTAAATGCCGTCGGTCATCAGGACGAGGATGTCCCCCGGTTTGAGGGGCACCGTCACGGCGTCGATCTCGATGTCCTGCAGGATGCCGGCCGGCAGGTTGCCGGCGGCCACCGCGAACACGTCCCTGCCCCGCTTGATGAAACTCGGCGTCGAACCGCTCTTCAAAAAGGTCGCCCGGGCCGTGTACAGATCGATCAGGGCCAGGTCGATGGTGGTGAACATCTCGTCCGCGGACCGGAGCAGCAAAATCGAATTGACCGACTTGACCGCCAGCCGTTCATCCATGCCCGATTGCAGCAACTGCTCCAGAATCGACAGGGCGCTCATCGACTCCCGCTTCGCCCGCTCCCCGTTGCCCATGCCGTCGGAGAGCGCCGCGACGAACTTGCCGCTTGCCAGCTCCCGCAGCGTGAAGCTGTCGCCGGAAAGCAGCCCGCCGCCCTTGGCGGCGCAGGCGAACCCCGTCTCCACCTCGAACGCCTTCGCCGACACGAACAGCACGGCGGTGAGCCCGCCGCCCGCGGCGAATCCCCGGCGTCCGAACAACTTCCGGACGGCGGCCAGCGGTCCCGCACCCGCACGGTCCCCCGCATGGACCTCTTCTCGGAAAAATTCATCTGATCCGCCGGGACGCATGCCGCCGAATAATCCATCGCCGCGCGAAAACACCCCGCCGTCGCCGTTCCCGTTGCCGCCGGCCAGCGGTTCCTCCCGCAGCACCGCGATGTTTTCCCCGAGAATGTCGGACAGAAGCGGCGCGATCACCTTGCGGCAGATGTCGTGGCCGTCGGCAAAGCCGTGCACGATCTCGATTTCCACCCGGCCTTCTTCCAGGCTGATGATTTCCACATCGTGCACCGACACGCCGAGCTGCTCCAGCGCCGAGCGGATCTGCTCCTCCTGCCGGTGCATTTCCTGCCCTTCGCGCTTGATTTCCCGGGCCAGGTCCAGCATCACCCGGGAGACGCCGTGCAGCTGGTCGGCCACGAGCCGCCGGCTGTCCTGCAGCTGCTTTCGCCACCGCAGGTCGTTCTGATGCAGTTCCCACAGATGCTTCATGGTCGACAGCATCGTTTCCGACCGGACACAGGCTTGTCTCCAGTCGCTCCTGATCGCGTCCCGGCCGATGTCCGGGTGTTCCTCCACCGCGTTCATCATTTCCGTCAGGCAAGTCAGCGTCCGGAACGTTTTTTCGTCCCAGCATTGCCGCCTCCTGAAGCAGCCGGCGCACGTCTTCGCCGCCGCTTCGTGAATCATCCGGGCCGTCCGCTCCCGCCGGCCGTCAGGGTTGTCCTCCCTTTCCGGCGGCTGGAAGCTGGCGGACAGCTGGCGGAACACTTCGGAAAACTGTTCGACCCGTCCCGCCGTCATGTCCCGCACCCGCCGCGCGTATTCGTGCTGCGAGCGGGCGTATTCCTGCGTGCCCGGCACGAAGCGGGCCATGAAGGCGATGAACGAAGCCGGCGTCGCGGCGAACAGAAGCGCCGCGAGGCCCGTTTCCAGAAGGGCGGCGGCCACGTCGGCCTTCTCGCCCGCAACCATCACGATGAGCAGCGAGCCGATGGCAAGGCCCGCGATCACCCCGATGCGGCGGCCTTCCCGGAACAGGCCGGCCAGCAGGCCGGCGAAGGCCAGCACGCCGATGTCCCGGAGCGCCCCGACGTCGGCCAGGCTCAGCACGAGTTCGGTCACCGCGCCGGCCGCCGCCCCGACGGGCGCCCCGCCCGAGCAGGCGAACGCGGCGATGAGCCAGCGCCCGAGCGCGCCCTGCACCGATACGCCGCCGGGCGTCCAGCCGACCGTGCCGGTGAGCAGCGACGCCAGCAAAATCATCAGGCAGACGACCTCTTCGCTCTTCAGCCGGACCGCCCGCCGGCCGGCCGCGGCCAGCGCGGGGAATGCCAACAGAAAAATGTGGGCCAGCACGAAGCTGAGGGACGCTTCCACCGTCGTCATGACGAGCCCGAACCAGGTCAGCCCCGCATCCATCGACGATGTGAACAGCTTCACGGCGAACACGGCAAAAAACACGGCCGCGGGCGCCCGGGACGGTTCCGCCCGCCCCATGAGCTCCAGCCCGCGCAGCAGGCCGACCACGATGAGCAGCTGGGCGGCGAGATCAAACCCGCGCGGCTCGGCGGCCAGAAATCCGCCCGCCGCGGCGGCCATGCCCGCCCAGAACAGCGAATCCCGCCGCATGAAAAACACCGCCGCGAAGAACGCCGCCGCAAACGGGGACAGGTCGCCCAGCACCGTCGCCCGCCCGAGCAAAAGTCCCATGGCGGAAAGCGCCAGCGTCCATCCCGCCGCCGCCACCGCGCGGACCGGGCGGCTTTCCGCCGCCCGCCGCATCCACCGCTCCCGCCTGCGGCGGGCCGGCCGCGCCGCGTCCGCCGGAAGCGGGTCCCTTTTTCGCTCCAGCATGGTTCCCAAAGCCACCACCCCGAGACAAGAGTGCCTCTATTATAGGAGCTTGTCCCGTCAGAAGTGTGTCGCTTTCCTGCGGCGGACCCTTTAAATTTTGCGACAAAAAAGCATGCAAAAAACCCGCAGAACGCCGGTTCTGCGGGTTGGTGCGCGGTGATGCGGACAAACGTGAAATGATGCGGACAAACGAGCGGTTGTGCAGGCAAATGCGCGACGATGCGGGCAAAAACGGGATGATGCGGGCGAACGTGCGGTTCTTCGGGCGAACGCGCGTCCGCGAATCAGCCCCTCCGTCCGCCGCGGCCGCCTCGTTTGGACTCGGTGTGCTTGCGGAGCGACGACATGCGCTCTTCGCTGTCTTTCAAAAACCGCATCATTTTTTCTTCGAATGAAGCCGATCGGGCGGATCCCGCCGATCGCGGGCGATGGCCACGGTCGTCACGGTAGCCGGCCGGCCGGTCGGAAGCCGGTTTCTCCACCGCCCTGCGGATGGACAACCCGATCTTGCCGTCCTTGTCCACATGGATGACCTTGACCGTCACCACATCGCCGATCTTCAGGTAGTCGTTGACATCTTTCACGTACGTGTCGGCAATTTCGGAAATGTGAACGAGTCCCGTCACGCCCCCGGAAAGATCGACAAATGCGCCGAAGTGCGTAATGCCCGTGACCTTGCCTTCCAGCTTGGCGCCCACTTCGATTGACATGAAAAAAATGTTTCCTCCTTGATATACAAAAAAAGCCGGTCTGACCCGGGGGCATCGGCAAAATCGAGTTTGCTTCCGCCATGCCGTTTATGTGGAAATTATACATGATGAAGAAAGCGCCGGTCAATAACCCCGGCGCCCGTTCTTGCGATGGATTTGCGGTTTTTGAGGCCTGTGGCGCGACTGGCGTTATTGCCATTTCCGGTCATTGCGGTTCCTTGAACAGCGTTTCGCCGTCCCGCACCATCTGGAAGTCGGCCTTCGCCCGCTGTTCGATGTACTCGGGATCGTTCAGGCGGATGATCTCAAGCTTCAGCTTCTCGTTCTTCGCCCGCACGTCGGCCAGCCGCGCTTCCAGTTCCGCCAGCCGGCCCAGCTTCTCCTCCGCCACGGCCGCCAGCTGGAACGCCGCCATGACCGCCCACCCGATGAAGGCAAAAAGCAGCACGAGCACGAACCGGACCCGGCGGCGCGCGCCGCGGTTTTCGGAAGCACGTTTCGGTTGTTGCGCATATACGGCCGTGTCGTGCATGTTCGGCGGGTTCCTCCTGTCGGCGCACCGGCGCCTTCGCATGCCTTGTCCATGGAAAAGGCCGCCGGCGCTTCCCCGTCGTCATCGCCGCCTGAAGCGCAGGCGTTTCCAGAATAATCTACTCCATTTTAGCACAGATCGGCCGAAGGCAACAGTGACCCGGGTGGTAATTCGCCAGACCCACCGGAGAAAACGCCGGACCGTCCGGACGATCCACAGAAGCGGCCGCCAGACGAGCGCCCGCAGCACCCGCACCGTCCAGCCATACAGCCACGTCAGCACGGCGAGAAGCCGGTCCACCGTCCGGCGGTACAGGCCGGCCGCCAGGAGCAGGTAGAGCACGGCGCCGATGCCGAGGCCGAGGAACACGAAGGGCCGCACCACGCCGCCGTTGACCTTCACCAGCACGCGGAACACCAGCAGCGTGGCGGCCACCCAGTACAGCACGTCCAGCAGGGACCTGACGCCCCGCCCGAAACGGAAGCGGCGCGCCGTCACGTTCACCGTATCGAACGCCGCGCCGAGCAGCGCCCCGCAGCCCGCCATCCAGGCCATCGTCAAAAACTGGACATCCAGGCTCACTTGAACAACTTCCCGATGAACCCTTTGCTTTTGCCCTGCTGGCCGTCCAGATAGACGATCTCGCTGACGAGGCCTTCGATGGCGACCAGGCCCTGCTCCAGATTCAGCGTCTTCATGTGCAGATTGGTGCCGCGGATCGTGAGAAAGCCGCATTCCGTCTCGAGCAGAAACTCCTCGCTGTCGAAGCTTTCCACGTTCAGCACGCCGCTGATCTCCAGCGTCTTGCGGTTCATCATCTTGATTTCCTGCCGCTTCGGCCGATTCGTCTCGATCATGTCCGGCACGCCCCTCCCCCGATCCGCCGCCGGGAGACGCGCCTGCCCGCGCATGGCCGCAAGCCGGGGCATGGCGCATCGCTGCATGCGGCCGAAGCGCGGCGCCCGGTCGCGGGCAGCCGACGCATGGCGCATGGCCGAAAAGCGCAAACCGCATTGCGCTCGGCCTTAAGCGGACGCCGCAACGCGTTTGGCCGCAAGCCCGCGCCGCGTCACGCACAAGGCCGCAAGCGCACACCGCATCGCATGCAAAGCCGCAGGCGGACGCCACATCGCGCGAGGCCGCTCCCGTATCGGCGGAATCCTGTCCTATCCCTACCATATGGGCGACGGGACGGGTTTAGAACAGCGGAACGGCACGGCGGAAACGCGCCGGAACGGTCCGGCTTCAGCCGGCCAAGGCCACGGCGCCGGACCAGGTCCGCACCGCCTCGGCGGCGGCCAGCGCCGCCAGATGGGCGGGATAGAAACTCCACCACAGCCAGCGGGGCGCGAGGCGCTTCGCCGCCAGCCGGGGCGCGAAAGCGATGACCAGCGTGGGCAGCAGGGAGAACATTTGCAACGCCGCCCCGGTCTGGAGAACATAGACGGCGTTCAGGGCGGCATGGGCCGCCACCATGGCGAAAGGACGGCCGGCCAGCGCCCGGTAAATCCAGATGAGGACGAGCGCGTACCCTCCGTAGGAAAACGGCACGAGCTCGAGCGCCGCAACACCGGCCAGAAAAACGGCGGCTTTCAGCACGGGCGACGGCGTGCGCTCCATCAGCGCCAGCACCCCGATCGCCGCGAGAAACGTGCCGATCACGTTGATCTGCAGGACGCCCAATGCGGCCATGTACGGCAGCTGCGCGGCAGCGCCGATGACGGCAAGCCGCGTCGCGTAGCGTTTGCGGCTGCGGGTATGGGCGAGCCCCATGACGATGCCGTACGCATAGATCGGAAACGCGATCCGCCCGATGATGCGCCACAGGGGATCGTCCGGGAAAAACACGACGCCGATGTGGTCGATGAGCATGGTCAGCATGGCGAGGTACTGCATGCGGAAACCCCCTTTTTGTCCGCGGTCCGTTCCGGCAGGCCGGTCGATTCTTCCGACACGGTTCGACTTCCTTTTCCAAAGCCTATCATGAACGGCCGACTGCGGACAACCGGCAACGCCGGTCCCTCGGCCATGGATGGACCTCCAAATATTGCCATCTTCGGACTCGTTTTCACGGTGTTAGAACTGCAGGTCTGGAAAATGATCGTGTTGGGAGAGAACGCCATGGGGAATCCGCAGAGGAAAGCCCTTCTTGCGACGATCCTGCTCACGGCGCTCGGCGCCGGCTTCATGATCGCCGCGCTCATCAACGTGCTGGAGACGGTGCCGTTTGTGCTCTTCTTTGCCGGTCTCGGCCTGATTCTGGGCAGCATCCAGCTCACCATCCGGAAGGCGGGGGCGGCCAGAGACTGAACGTGGCGTCTGAAAAAACCGGTTCCTTTTGCCGGGACGTTATGGTAAGTTTGTGTTGGCGGTTCTCCTCTCCTTGGCTGACGCAGCCCGGCTGCGCGGCCCGGGGCAGAGAGATTTTTTTTGCCCGGATGGGTGGTTGGACGTTTTCTGCATTCCGGCTTGATTCCCGCTTGTTGGACCACCCGGCCGGACGCACCGCAAGGACGGATGCACCCATGATCGTGTTCGCCCACATTTTCTGGAACAACGTGCTGCCGATCGCGACGGTGGTGTCCGTCGGCATCCTGCTGCAGCGGCTGTTCAACCTCGACATCCGCACGCTGTCGAAGCTGTCGTTCTACCTGTTTTCCCCCGCGGTCATTTTCCGGCTGCTGTACGAGACGGCCATTCCGGCCAGCCTGTTCGGGCAGGTGATCCTGTTTTGCCTGCTGTTCGAAACGCTGCAGTTCGGCGCGGCGGAGACGGCCGCGCGCCTTCGCGGGAATACGGGCGGCAGGAAGGCCGCCATGCGGAACAGCGTGCTTTTCTACAACAGCGCCAACTACGGCCTCCCGCTCAACCAGCTCGTGTTCCGCGGCGATCCGTTCACGCAGTCGGTGCAGATCCTGATCATGGTGGTCCAGTCGCTTCTGCCGAACACATACGGCATCTACAGCGTCAACGCCCACCGCTTCGGCTGGCGCCGGACGATGAAGGTGATCGCGGCGATGCCGGTCATCTACGCGATTCCGCTCGGCATCGGCCTGCGCGCGGGAGGGGCGGAGCTGCCCGCGTTCCTCCGCGTCCCGCTCGATTACGTGGCGGACGGGTTTTTCGGCTTTTCGCTGTTCACCCTCGGCGCGCAGCTCGGCAGCATGACGTGGCGCATCACGAAAGCGGAGGCGCTGGACGTGTCGCTGGCGACCGCCCTGCGTCTCGTCGGCGGCCCGGCGCTCGCCTGGCTCGTCACCTGGCTCCTGGGCATCGACGGCCTGCTGGCCGCGGCGCTGATCGTCTCCTCGGCCGTGCCGAGTTCCCTGTCCAGCGCGCTGCTCGCCGTGGAATTCCGCAACGAGCCCGAGTTCGCGTCGCAGACGGTGCTGGCGTCGACCGTCCTCAGCATGGTGACGGTGACGCTGGTGATCCAGCTGCTTGGTATTGTATGAACGAAAGGAAAAACCCGCCGTCGGCAGGCTGGTGATCCGATGGCGGGTTTTGATATGGACGCATGTCTCCGCGAACGTCATCCCGTCCTGTTGGGACCGGATGACTTGCGGATTTTGAGCTGTCCCCGAAAGCGGATGACCATGTCGTCGTTTCCATCCATCTCTTGATGATCGGATTTCTGCCTGGATTCAATTTTGCTCAGCAAAATTTCAGCGGCTTTGGTTGCCATTTCAACGGCCGGCTGCTTATACGTCGTCAGCGTCGGGTCCAAAAAATCCGCAAAGCTGACATCATCGATCACGGCCAAAGCGATATCTTGCGGAACATGGACATGATGATCCATCACGTATCTCAAAATCTCCATCAGCACCAGATCGTTGCCGGCCAGCAAAGCCGTCGGGGGATCCGGCATGGAGAGCAATTGCGAGACGGTTTCGGGGATGTCCCGAATCGGCACGTTCCGGATGTACTTTTCGGATTGTTCCAGCCCATGATCTTTCAACGCCGCCAAAAAGCCTTCAACGCGCTCGATCCGCGTGCTGATGCTCAGCGGCGCCGTAATCAGCGAAATGGCATGATGACCGTTGCCGATCAAATGCGCGGCGCACTCATAAGCGGCATGAAAGTTGTCCATCACCACGGTTGGAACGGGTACTTGCTCGACTTTCCGGTCAAGAAAAACAACGGGGTAATGTTCTTTGGCGATTTTTGTGTACAGATCGACATTTTCCCCGGTCGGAATGATGACCAGACCATCCACTTGTTTGGCTATCAACATTTCAATGTACTTTTTCTCCTTGGACGGCGTTTCATCCGTATTGCAAACGATGACGTGATAATCGTGGCTATGGCAATAATCTTCGATGGCCCTTGTAATTTCGGTTGTGAACCGGTGCAGGATGTTGGCGACAATCACGCCGATCGTGGCCGTTTTCTTTTGCTTCAGGCTTCTGGCCAAAAAGTTTGGACGATACCCCAATTCCTTGATCGTTTTTTCAATCCGTGAACGCGTTTCATCCGACATGTACTCGTAACGATGATTCAAATATTGGGAAACGGTGCTTTTTGAAACTTTGGCTGCTCGAGCCACATCAGACAATGTTACTTTTTTTCGCAACGCCCTCACCCACCCAATAATCGACCAGAGTCCCTGTCACTGCCGTCCATGTCCCTTCCCAGATGAAAATTCGGGCCACCTGCGGCCATATAGCCTCTGCTGCGGCCTTCCGGGTGATCTGTAATCCAGAACGAATACAACTCGGCGTTTTCCAGCAGAAAACGAATCCGGATGCGCCGGCCTGCCAATGGCTTCAGCGTTCGCCCTCCCCAAGTCAACGGTTCACGCGTGCCGTCTGCGGACAGCGGGGTGCAGTCATCCCTCGAATACCCTTGGATGACGTGTTCTTGCTCATCCAAAATTTCGGCCAACAGTTTTCCGTTCCGGGCGTTTGCATTGACGTACAATCGGTCGCCGTCGAACTCGAGAAGCTTGGTGGTGACGAAACCGCCCTTTCCATCATCGCGCAGGGAAGCGAAACCGTCCCGGCGCAGCCTGGCCAGACCGACGCTTCCGCCGGCGTACTCGTGACTTCCCAGACGGGGAGATGTTCCGGAGAAAAAGGAAACATAAAAATACAACTCGTTGTTTACGACAAGGCAAACGCCGTTGGCAATATGCGCATAGCCATAATTCCAGGTTCCGGGTTCTCTCGATGAAGAGATGAAATTGTCGTACGTCGGCCGCGCCCAGTGAAAACCGTCTCGGCTGAACGCCAGCTTCAAGTCTATGATTTTCGGCGTTTTTTTCTTCTCGCACACCGGATTGGGTGGCCCCATGAACACGCCGAACACGCCAAGCATCAAACTTTCATAGGGCGTCGCTTCCAGATTGTAAAGCTGGGTGTAATACCCCAAATCCGGATCGGGCGCATCGTGGATGTCGGTTCTGGCCCAAAAGCGAACCTCTTTGTCTTCCCATTGAGATTTTCGGAAAAAATCGTCCGTTTCATAATAGCCCCTTGTCCGGATCCGGCTGTCCAGCCTGGAAAAGGTTCTGAGACTGAAAATCCATTTTTTTCGAAAGGGATTATAGAAAAAGGTGGAATTGTCTCCTCCATGGCCCGCTTCGCCCTTGTCCACCCAGTCAATCCCGTTCGCCGAGGCGAAAAGCTTGATCTTCTCCTGCGGCGGAATCGAACCGGGCACATCGTGAAAATGCTTTGGCATTTCGCCGTAGTGCTTGACCTGGTGATCGAACAGCCGATAAAAGACCATCATTTTATACTTCTCGCCCGGATCATCCGCCCCGTAATCGATCCATACCGCCGAACCATCCCTCAGCGCATTGGGCTTGCGGGGCAACACATTGTCCGTTCCCCTGGCCGGATCGATCTCCGACAATCTTCGCCAATGAATGCCATCATCGCTTTCCGCATACCCGACACCATCGAACCAGCCCGCTTGATACCACATCTTGAATTTTCGATCGGTGTCGTCATAGAAGACGCCGTCACTGAACGGGCAGGCACACGGATACAGGCCGCCGTTCATTTCCAATGGCGTTTCCGGAACAAAAACCGGATGATCCAGCAATTTGGGCTGATGAAACACCCGTTTCAGGTTGGTTCCGGCAATCAGGAAATCGTCCACGAACAATTGTCTGCCCACGGTGATATTCACGATGGATGGCCAATTGTTCCGATAATCCGCCGGAAGCGGTTGATCCAGCGTATGCTCCTGGTACTCGGGCGGCCAATTCGACGGCAATACGATGTTGTTGTACAGCTTCATGGGATTCACCCGCTATGGTACATTTATTGGAGACTCGCATGGCGGGAGGCCATGGCGTCATGGCTGATGTCCATGCTTTTTGCGATTTCCATCGCCACATAATCAAGCGCAAGATGCAGGCATTGATCGAATTGATTGCCGAGCGGTTGGACCGTCGCAGGTTCCCCTGCCCGTCTCCGTTTTGTTGCGGCAGGAATGGTCACGGTGAAATCGCTGAGCCCGGCGATGCGCGAATGCGGATAGGACGTGATCGACACGACGGAGGCTCCGGCTTTCTTGGCCTGGCCGGCATAAAGACAGACCGTTTCCGTCTCGCCGGTTCCCGAAACGGCAAGCAGCAAATCGCCGGGCCGAATGCCGGGCGCAATCGTCTCTCCGACTACGAACACGTTCTTTCCGATGTGCATCAATCGCATCGCGAACGCTTTCGCCATCAGACCGGAGCGCCCTTCTCCCGCGACAAAAACGGCCGGAGCCCGATGAAGTCGATCGCAAAGGGCGTGAAGCTCCTCCTCCTTCACGCCGCGCAACACGGCGTCGATTTCGCCCAAGATGGTCTCATGCCATGTTTTCATGCCCATCGCACTTCCTTCTGAATGTGAATGCGGCTTCCCGCATGCATGGCGAGCCGGTAATGGCGCTTCCGATGACGACGATGTTCGGCGACAGGGACAAAACCCTATCGATATTCTCGTGACTTATGCCCCCAGCATACGCGATGCGCACGCCCGGAAGGTTTTTCAAGACTTGGGCAAGACCATCCTCGGTCCGGCCATGCCGGTCCGATGGCTGGCTGTCTTTTCCCCGATGGAGGCAAAACAGGCGGGCGCCCCATTCGTGCAATTGCCGGATTTTTTCTGCATCGGACATTCCAAGCAAATCGATCATCACGTCTTTATGTTCACGGGCCGCAACTTCCAATGACATGCGCACGGTCCGCTCGTCCGAAAACGCCATGACGGTCGTCACATCCGCCCCGGACCCGAAAGCCAATTCCGTCTCCGATCGTCCCGCGTCGCAGGTTTTCATGTCGGCGACGATTTTCTTGCCGGCAAAACGCTCCTTGATTTCCGTTATGATCCCCACGCCATATTGCTTGATCACGCCGGTGCCAAGCTCGACATAGTCAACCAGGTCGTGGACGGCCTTCACCGTGTCCAAGCATTGCTGGCGAGTCAGCCGATCCAGCGCCAACTGGATATCCATGAATGAAACACCTCTGGTCTTCCCTGTCATCTGTCGATGATTTTCATCCGGCCCAATTTGGCCAACACTTCTTCGCGATACGGCAGCCCTTCATTGTCTCCGGACACGCTGGCGACCATGGATCCCACCGTATTGGAAAACACCAGAATTTCTTCCAACGGCCAGCCTTGCATGAAGCCGAAGATGAATCCCGCATCGAACCCGTCGCCTGCTCCGACCGAATCCGCCACGACTTTCAATTTGGGGGCCGGCACTTTGACGACCTTTCCTCCCATGCTGCCAATGCTGCCCTGTTCCCCCAATTTGATGGCAATGCATTGGATCCCAAAGTCCATCAATCGCTCGACGATCTGTTGTTCGTCATCCGTTCCCAGCAGCAATTCGGCTTCTTCAATCCCGGCCAGCATGATGTCCACATAGGGCAGGAGCGGGACCAGATGGCAGGCTGCTTTCTCCGCGGACCAAAGCTTCAAACGAATATTGGGATCGAAGGAAACCAGCACTTGATGCTGCTTGGCGAATTCCAATGCCCGGTGCACGATGGTCATGTCATCCTGCCGAATGGCCGCGAACACGCCGGTCATGTGCAGCACTTTGGCCTGCCTGATATAGTTGTAGGGCAATTCGTCGGGATGCAGCGTCAATACGGGAGAATTGGCTCTGTAATAATAGGTTTTTCCGGACCCGTCTTCCCAGATTTCCTTGAAATTGACGGAAGTCGAATAGCCCTCCACAAGCTCAACGCACGAGACATCCACACCCTCTCCCCGGGCGAAATTCCGCACATAGATGCCAAACTCGTCCCGGCCGAGACGGCTGATCCAACCGGCGCGCAAGCCGAGCCGCGCGCAGCCGATTGCAAAGTTCAGCTCCGCCCCGCCCGCCCTGCGTTCAAATTCCGTCACGAATCTTAGCGGGCCCTTGCTTTTGGGATTCATGGTGACCATGCCGTCTCCAATAGTGACTACATCCAGCTTCTTTTCCAAGTCGGATCTCTCATTTCGAAAATAGTCTTTGCCGTGTTATTTGACCGCGCCTTGCACGACGCCTTGAATAATGTACCGTTGGGAAAGGATATAAATCATGATCACCGGCAAGATCGTCATCAACAAACCCGGCAGAAACTTCGCAAAGTCGGTGGAATAGAAATCCCTGAAAACCTGGATGGCCAGCGGCAGCGTATAGTTTCGTTTCCCGGTATTCTGCAGAACGATCAACGGCATCAGGAAATCGTTCCAGATCCAGAGGATATGCAGAATGGCGATCGTCACCGAAGTGGACTTCAGCAACGGCAAGACGATTTTGAAAAAGGTCTGCTTGCTCGTGCAGCCGTCAATGATGGCCGCCTGCTCAAGTTCGATCGGTATGCTCTTGATGAAGCCGTGGTAAATGAACACGGCCAGCGGAGTTCCAAATCCGATGTAGAAAAAGATCAGCGTCTGTTTTGCGGCCTCGATCATCCATCCCAGCTTGTTGCCGTATATGCTCACCAACGGGATCATGATGGACTGGAAGGGAATGATCATGGACGCGACGATGATCAAAAACAGCGCATTGTTCAATCTGGTTTTGCTTCTGACAAACCAATACGCGGTCATGGCGGAAAGAATCAGGATGATCGCGACGCTGCAAAAGGTAATGACCGCGGAATTCAAAAAGCTTCTCATATAGTTCATTTCGATAAAGGAATCCCGGAAGTTGTCCAAGTTGAATGCAGTCGGCCATGAAGTTACGGATTCCATGATTTCCCCGTTCGTTTTGAATGAATTGAGCAGCAGCAATCCGAAGGGGAACATGAACAGAAGGAACAGGACCATCAATATGGCATACTGCAACCCATGCAGGAGGAGAGGCCGAAAGCGCATCATGCTTCAACCTCCTTCTTCTTGCTGAAGTAAACCTGCAGGAGCGTAATCAGCGCCACGGTAAAGAAAAGGACAAATGCCTCGGCTTGCCCGACCCCGTAATCATAGCTTCGAAACGCCTTCTCATACACGTGCATCGATACCAGCACCGTGCTTCCGTAAGGACCGCCGGCCGTCAATGAATAGTTGACATCGTACACCATGAAGCTTCGCTGCAAAGACAGGAAAACCGTCACGATAAACGAAGGGACCATCAAAGGCAGGATGATGCCGGTCAATTGCTTCAGCTTGCCCGCCCCGTCGATTTTCGAAGCCTCCAGAATCTCGTTCGGGATATTCATCAAGCCCGCTATGAAAATCACCATCATGTATCCCGCATAATGCCAGACGGTGACCACCACAAGCGCCCAGAAAGCAAGGGTTTCGTCGCCGAGCCACGTCTTGGAAAAAAGGCCGATTCCATATGTTTTTCCGATGCTGACAAAAAAGTGGTTGAACAGGAACTGCCACAGAAAACCAAGCACGAGGCCGCCAATCAATGCCGGGGTAAAAAACGAAGCCCGAAAAAACGATTGGAATCGTATGCCCGATACGACCAGGCAGGCAAGCAGAAAACCGATCCCATTGATCAAAACGACGCAAGCCGCAACATATTTGATCGTCAGCCACATGGATCCCCAAAAACTTCCGCTGCGGATCACTTCGGCATAATTGTCCAGGCCGACGAACGGCTTCGAGGACGAAATGCCGTCCCATTCAAAAAAAGTCAAATAGATGCCGTATAGAAACGGAACGATCATGACCATAAAAAAAATCAAAAGCGTCGGCCCGGTGAAAAACAGCTGGTTTTTCCAAAATCCCCGTCTGGTCTTTTCGTTCATCGGTTTCTTCTCCCGGAGTTTTCTGAGTAAACCGATGGTTCGGAGCACAAACTCCGAACCATCGGTTCCCGTCAAAACATGACCGTATCGGCCGATTACTGAACCCTTTTCCAGTAATCTTCCAATTCTTTGGCAAGGCCCGCCCGATCCACTTTATCAACCAGGTATTTTTGCATAATGGCCCCGACGGTGCTGGAATGGTCGCCCGGCACATAGTTGGCGCCGAAAGGAAGCGTGTTGCCGGATGCCATGTAGGACTGGATGGACTTGCCGAGAGGGTCTGTCGTGATCAGATCGGTCTTGTACGCCGGAATGATGTTCATTTTGTTGACCAGGTAATCCTGGCCCGTTTCATCATAGACCAGCCATTCCAAAAACTTCTTGGCGGCATTTTGCTGTTCCACCGTATTGACCGTCTTGTCGATGAACATTTGCTTGGTGGCTCCGACGGCGATGGACGAATTCCAGCGATCGCCGCTGTTGTTGCTGAGCGGGAACGGAATGAATCCGTACTCGCCGTTCGGGCTTACGTCTTCCAATTGGCTGATCATCCAGTTTCCGTTGAACGTCATGGCCACATTGCCCGTTGCCACTTCCGCGGCAATGGTTTCGGCCGTAACGGCCATCGGATCATCTTTTCCGGCATTGTATTTCTTCAGCAAATCCAATGTATCCAGCAAACCGTTGAATGGCCCGTTCGAGGCCAAATCCACTTGTCCGGCTTTCAGGTTGGCGAGGAACTGTTCGACGCCTTCAGGCTGCGTCACATAAGCCAGCGGCAGCATGTGGTTGCCCAGGGACCAGTGCATGCTGCCCAAAATGAACGGCTTTTTGCCGGCGGCTTCCACTGTTTTGAAAAGGTCTTCAAGATCGCTCAGCGACTTGATCGATGCCGGGTCGAACGCGCCCCCCGCGACTTCATCCATCACCGCTTTGTTGTAGACGATTCCATATCCTTCAATGGCAAAAGGAAACGCCAGCGTTTTGCCATCAATCTCGTTGGGCGAGCTCAACTCGTTCACCCATTTTTCACCGGAAAGATCGAGCGCTTTGTCCTGGAATTTCGGAATGTCGCCGGCGTCCAGCATGCTCAGGGCCGGCGGCGTTCCCGAAGCGTAAAGGACAGACACTCTCTCGAACGGCGATTGGCCGCTTGGCACCGTAATCACTTCGACTTCGATATTCGGATTTGCTGCGCTGAACGCCGCGGCCGCTTCTTCAAAAACCTGGGCAATCTGCCCCTTCGAGTTCAGGATCGTGATTTTCACGGGCGTTTCTTCATTGCCGTCGTACTTGTCGCCGGTTCCCGCTGCCGCCGAATTTTTGGGGCCCGCATTGCTTCCGCCCGAAGCCTGCGTGCCGGTATTGCTTCCGCTTGAATCGTTGGTGCCGCAAGCCGAGATGACCAATCCGACAATCAGCAACAAGACAACGACAGCCGACAGTTTCCGCTTCTTCATTCCTTGGTTAACCTCCCCATACTGGTTTGAACCGGTCGTCACCCAGCCAGAAAAAAATGACCCTCCTCTGCCGCATCACCTTCTGTCAGAAGATAAACCGGTTTAGTAAACAGTTGTTTATAAACCGGTTTACTAAACCGGTTTATGAGAATTATATATGATCTTTTCAACTTCGTCAATCATGGATTTGATTTGGTTGTCAAGCATTTTTCACAAATTCCACGCGTCCCCTCGCAACAGGCGGCAGGGCCAGAAAACATGTCGTCGACCCCCCGGGGTTTCTGCGCAATGGGGGTCGACGGCTTGCTTGATTTCCACAAATTGCCACAGTCCGCCTTACTCGAAATCCGCGATGTCGGGCACTTCCCGCCGCAGGAACTCGGCCACTTCCTCGGCCGTGTCCAGATTGGCGGCCGTTTCCGCCAGATGCGCAAGTCCACCCACCCGCAGCCGGGCGAGCAGGGCGCGGGCCGGCAAAATGGCGCCGGCGCTCATGCTGAACTCGTGCAGGCCCATGCCCGCGAGCAGGGGGATCGCCAAGGGGGTGCCGGCCATTTCGCCGCACATCCCGACCCACCGGCCTTCCCGGGCGGCCGCTTCGATGACGCGGCGGATGAGCCGGATGACCGCCGGCTGGAACGGATCCGCCAGATGGCCGACGCTTTCGTTCATCCGGTCCGCCGCCATCGTGTACTGGACCAGGTCGTTGGTGCCGATGCTGAAAAAGTCGACCTCCCGGGCGAACCGGTCCGCCATGAGCGCCGCCGCCGGCACTTCGATCATGATGCCGACTTCCATGGCGCCATTGTAGGGCATCCCCCGTTCGTCGAGCTCCCGCTTCGCCTCCTCCAGCAGCCGGTTCGCCTCCCGCAGCTCCTGCAGGGTGGAAATCATCGGGTACATCAGCTTGACGTTGCCGTAGTGGCTCGCCCGCAGGATGGCCCGAAGCTGCGTCTTGAACATCTCCGGCCGCTCGAGGCAGAGCCGGATGGCCCGGTTGCCGAGAAACGGGTTGAGTTCGGCGGACAGGCCGAGATGGGGCAGCTCCTTGTCGCCGCCGATGTCCAGCGTGCGGATGACGACGGGCGCCTCCGGACCGAACACGTCGACCGCGGCCTTGTAGGCGTTGAACTGTTCCTCTTCGTCCGGCAAGGCGGACCGGCCCATGAACAGAAACTCGGTCCGGTACAGCCCGACGCCTTCCGCGCCGGCTTTCCGGGCTTCCCAGGCGTCTTCCGGACCGGCGATGTTGGCCACCAGCTCCACCCGCCGGCCGTCGGCGGTCACGCTCGGCCGGCCGCGGTACGCCTCCAGCTCCCGCATGCGGCGCCGATGCGCGTCCCGCTTCTCCTCATATTCCCGGATCAGCGCCTCGTCGGGGCGGATGTGGAGAACCCCGCTTCGGCCGTCCACGATGACGACATCGCCGGCCGCGATCTGCGACAGGACACCCTTCGCCCCCACGACGGCCGGGATGCCGAGGGAACGGGCGATGATGGCCGAATGGCTCGTGCGGCTGCCGAGCTCCATGGCGAATCCGGCGACGGACTCCGGCTTGAGCCGCGCCGTTTCGGACGGCGCCAGATCGTCGGCGGCGAGGATGACGGGCTCGCCGAACGGCTGCCCGAGGGGGTCTTCCCTGCCGAGCAGGGCATCCATGATCCGCCGGCCCACGTCGGCCACGTCGGCGGCGCGCGCCTGCAAATACTCGTCCTCCAGCCCGCGGAACATCTCCACGGTCATGGCCGTCACGTCATCCAGCGCCGCTTCCGCGTTGATGCCCTGCTCCCGGATGGCATTCTCCACGGCGCCCACATATTCCGGGTCCTGCAAAAGCAGCATTTGCGACGAGAAGATTTTCGCCTGCTCTTCGCCCGCGCGCTGCATCGTTTCGTCCGCAAGACGTTCCAGCTCGCGGGAAACCCGCTCCACGGCTTGCCGGAGCCGCGCCAGTTCCGCATCCGTCTCCCCTTCGCGCAGCCGGCGCCGTTCCGCGCCGCCGTCGTGCCGCTTCAGGATGACCGCCTTTCCGACGGCATAGCCGGGCGACGCGCCGATTCCTTTTACTTGCATGTGCCCCCACTCTCCACCCTCATCCAACATCACTCCAGCACCGACTCGATCATTTCGCCCAGCTTGAGGAACGCTTCCCGCGCCCGCTCCCCCTTCGTCCGGACGGTCAGCCTGTCGCCGAACTTGGGACCGAGGGACAACAGCCCGATCATGCTTTTGCCGTTGACCATTTTCCCGTTTTTGCCGAAATACACTTCGCACGGAAACGAATTGGCCAGCTTGATCAAGTCGCCGCCCGGCCTGGCGTGAAGCCCGCGGGGATTTTTGACGGTGAATTCGCCCACGCATTCCTCTTGTTCCCCGTGCTTGTCCTGTTCCTCCATCTGTTGGTTTTCCATGGGCACCACTCCCAGTCCAAAAAGTTTCCGTCAGCCGAAAATCGCGCGGCCCATCACCGCATGGGTGACGCCCGCCTGCTCCAGCCGCTCCAGCCGGTCCGGCGTGATGCCGCCGTCCGCCCAAAGCCCGCCGGGCAGCCGGAGACCCCGCAGCTTCTCCGCCTTCTCCAGCATGGCCGGCAGAAACTGTTGCCCCCGGCCGTCCGGCTCGCTGGTCATGATGAGCGCCCCGTCGGCTTCTGCCAGGGCATACAGGTACGGTTCCACGGGCGTTTTCGGATTGAAGGCAAGCCCGCACCGGACGCCAAGCCCCTGCACGAAGCGGATGAACTCCAGCGGATAGTCGAGCGCTTCCGCATGGCCGAACACGATGGACGGGCCCAGATCGACGACCTGCTCCGCATGCCGCTTCGGATCGGTGACCATCAAATGGAACGAGAACGGCAGTCCGGTGATCGCCCGCATCGCCCGCACGGCCTTCAGGCCGAAGGTGATGTTCGGGATGAAGTTGCCGTCCTCGATGTCAATGTGCAGATCCTGATAGGGCCCCTCGCTCACTTTGCCGACGGCCGCCCGCAGGTCGAGCGGATCGGCCGAGGCGATGGAGGGCGACACGATCATGCGGTGGCACCCGCCATCAGGCTTTTGCGGAATTCCCGGACCTCGTCCATGAACCGCTTGACCCGTGCGGGATCCACGTGGTTTTCGAAAACGCCGTCCACCTTGAAGTGGGTGCCGACGATGGCGCCGTCCGCGATGGAAAGCTGTTCCCGCACGTTTTCGAGGCGGACGCCGGTGTTGGCGAACACCACCGTGTCGGGCACCAGGTTTTTCACTTTCCGGAGCAGCTGCGAGTCGATGGACGAGCCGGCTGTCAGTCCGGAGACGCACAGGGCATCCGGCCGGTTGTTGAACACCGTCGACTTGACGATGCTCTCGATGTCGCGGTTGGCGAGATACACGGCGGCTTCCGGGACGATGTTGAACAGCAGCTTGACGTCGTTCGCGTGCAGCCGGGCCCGGTGCCGCGCCGTTTGCCCCACGTTCGTGTTCCACAGCCCGAAATCGCTGGCGTAGACGCCGGTGAAAATTTCCCGGACGAACCGGGCGCCCGTCGCCACCGCCAGATCGATGGATTTCTGGGCATCCCACAGGACGTTGACGCCGAAGGGCACGCGGATTTCCGACTTGAGCTCGCCGATCACCCGCGCCATCGCCGCCACGGTTTCCGTATGGACGCTGGTCAAATACGGGAGGCTGAATTCGTTGGAAAACATGACGGCGTCCACGCCGCCGTCCTGCAGTGCGCGAAGATCCCTTCGCGCCATTTCCACCACGAAGTCCATCCCTTTTTTCTCGTCATAGTGCGGATCTCCCGGCAGCGCCCGAAGATGGCACATGGCGATGATGGCTTTCTCCGTTCCTATCACGTCTTTCAACCAGGTCATCTCCATCTCTCCCGTTCTCTATTGTTCCGAATCTTGCGTTGCCGTCATGCACAGGAAACGGGCATCGGCAGGCCGCCGGACATCCCGGCGGAGGCGGGATGGCGCCCGCATCCGCCGTTCCCGGACGGACCGGCGGCATGCCGGTTCTTGGCTTTGCGCGTGCCGGCGCGTTTTCCGCTCCGGCCGGTCAGTTGGCGGCTTCGGCGGCGTCCTTCTTCCGGCCGCGGGCGAAGTACAGCACCAGACCGGTCACGGCGGCGATGATGGCGATGCCCGCCCATTTCAGCTTGGCGCTCAGGGCGAAGATGAACGCCACCAGGTTGCCGGCGGACAGGGCCGTGATGTTGTTGGCGCCTTCCGGGAAGTTGAAGCCGGTTTCGATGGCGGACTGGGTGATGATCGGCGCGAAGTAGCTCGCGACGAGAAGCACGATGCCCATCACGATGGTGCCGCTGATCAGCGTGCGGAAGAAATCGCCCCGGTGGATCGGCGTCGCCATGGCGACGAAGAAGGCGGTGGCGGCCAGGTCGCCGATCGGCATCGTCGTGTTGCCGGGCAGGATGAAGGCGAGCAGCAGCGTGATCGGAATGAGCAGGATGCCGACGGTGATCGTGTTCGTGTGGCCCAGCGTGACGGCCGAGTCCATCCCGATGTAGAACTCCGAGCCTTTGAACCGTTTTTCGAGGAACGCCTTGGCCGCGTCGGAAATCGGAATGAGGCCTTCCATGATGACCTTCACCATGCGCGGCAGCAGCATCATCAGGGCGGCCATGGCGATGCCGAGCTCGCCCGTCGACTTCAGGTCGTACCCGACCGAAATCCCCATCAGGATGCCGAGGATGAGGCCGATCATGATCGGTTCGCCGATGAATTTCAGCTTTTTCTGGATGAACGACGAGTCGACTTTGACCCGGTTCATGCCGGGGATTTTGTCATAGACTTTGTCCAGCAGCAGATAGATGGGAATGGTGGTGATGGCAAACCCCTGGGCAATGGAAATGCCGGGAAGGCCGATCTCCTTCTGCACCCGCTCGGCCGAAATGTCGGCGAATTTGAGCGCGATGATGCAGTGGGCGGCGGCCCCCAGGAGCCCGTACCAGAAGCTTCCCGTGATCGTCATGATGACGGCGCCCGAGAAGGCGAAGTGCCAGAAGTTCCAGATGTCGATGTTGACGGTTTTCGTCAGCCGCAGCAGCAGCATGGCGAGGTTGACCAGAATGATCACCGGAATGATGACGGCGCCGACCCTGGTGGCGAAGGCCACGCCCGCGGCGGCCGCCCAGCCGGCATCCACGACGGAAAGATTCAGGTCGAACCGCTCCACGAGCAGATTGGTGACCGGCCCGACGTAGTTCCAGATCAGGTTCAGCACCAGGTTCAGGCCGACGAACCCGATGCCGACCGTGATGCCGGCGCGCAGCGCCTGGCTGACTTTGAGGCGGAAAATCAGACCCACGATGAAAATGATGACCGGCAGCATGAAGGTGGATCCGAGTCCGCTGATGTAGTCGAAAATGCCCAAGAGCCAATCCATTGACGTCACTCCCCCTGTTTGACTGAAAAAATGTGGACATGCCTTCCGTCGGCAGACGGCCGTCAGTCAGCCAGATAGTCCAATATCGCCTTTTCCGTCTCCTCCCTTCCGACGCCCGTGAGCAGCGAAATCCCCGTGACCACCGGCTTGTCATAGGTCTTGTCGAGTTTCATGGACGTGATGATCAAATCCGCATGTCCGACATGCGCGTCGATTTCCGACGCCATGCACTGGATGATTTTTGCATCGATGTGGTGTTCCTTCAGCAGATGGTTGACCCGGTCCACGATGATCGTCGAGGTGGCGACGCCTGCCCCGCACGCGATGATGATCGTTTTCATGCTTTCTTCCCCTTCCGCGGTTGGATTCGGACGATCCGTCAGGCGGTTCCCTTGCCGAACCGGTCCGAAGCGTTCAAATCGAGGGCAAATGCCAGGAGCAGCGACGTCAGCCGCTCCACGTCATGCAGGCTGACGGTTTCGACCGGCGTGTGGGTGTACCGGGTCGGGATCGAGACGCCGGCCACCGGAATGCCGTCTCCCTGCAAAGCGATGTAGGCGTTCTCCGTGATCACGCCGAGCGCAATTTCCTTCTGGTAAGGGATCTCCTCCCGCTCCGCGACGCCCATGAGCCTCTCCAGCAGCCTCTCGTCCGGCAGGACGCCGGCCAGCGTGCCCCGGCCGTGGAAATTCATGAACGTCAGCGCCGGCCCCTTGCCGATGACCACGTCCGAATACCCGGCCAGATCCGGCGTGTCGCAGGACGGCGTGACATCGATGCCGATGGACGCGTCCGGCCGGATGCGGCGGACGACCGGCAAAATGCCGCGGATGTTGAACTCCTCCTGCACGCAGGCCACGAGATAGACGTCCCACTGCAGCCGTTCCCGGTTGGCGTGAAGCGCTTCCGCCAGCGCGAGAAGCACGGCGCAGGCGGCGCGGTTGTCCATCGCCTTGTTGGCGACGAGCCCGCCCTGAAGCTGCATGAAGGCCGGCTTGTACACGATCATCGTCCCGACGTCCACGCCCGCCCGAAGCGCCTCTTCGCGGGAAGAAGCGCCGATGTCGACGTACAGGTCGCTGACGGACGGCACGACGCCCTTTTCATCGGGCTTCGTGAAATGGTGGGATTTGACCCCGATCACGCCGCCGATCGTGCCGCTACGCCCCAGCACGTTCACCTGAAGGCCCGGCAGCACGTTGACGTGCACCCCGCCGATCCGCTCGACCCGCAGAAAGCCGTTTGCCTCCACCTTCCGCACGATCAGTCCGATCTCGTCCATGTGCGCGAAAACCATCAGCCTGGCCGCGCCGGGCCGGCCGGCGCCGATCCGGCACGTGACGTTGCCCAGCCGGTCGATCGAAAGCTCCCCGTCAAACCGCCGCAGGCGGGCCGCCATGTACTCGATCACCCGGTCTTCCCGCGACGACGGACCGTCCAGCGAAGTCAGTTCCCTGATGTCAGCCAGCAAGCGTTCCATTTCGAATTTCCGCCCCCCATGATGAAATGCAACCATCCCGTCCGCGGCAGCGAAGCGACCAACCGGGACCGGCTCACGCCAGCGCCCGGACCTGTTCCGTCAGCCTGTCGAAATCCCGGGCTTCCTTCATCGCCACCAGGATCTCCGAGCGTTCGAAGGCGGCGGCCAGCTCCTGGAGAAACTCGATGTGTCCGTGGGGATCCGTCAGCGCCAGCAGGAAGACGATCTCCGTGTCCACCTCCTTCTCCGGCATGCCCATCGCCCGGAACGCGACCGGGCGTTTCAGAAAGCCGACGGCCAGCCCCTTGCGGTTCACATGCTCCTCGGTTGTATGGGGCATGGCGATGCCGATCCGTTCCGTTTCGAGGCCGGTCGGCGCCGCCTTCTCCCTCTCGATGACGGCGGACTTGAAGCTGTCCTTGACAATCCCTTTTTGCCGCAGGGCGTCCGCCAGAAAAGCGATGGCGTCCACATCCGAGTCCGCTTCCAGATCCCAGAACGTCAAGTCCCGGTCCAGCATGCCAAGCAGCGATTTCATGGGCGTTCGTCTCCTTGCCGGTTGATGTTTTCCGTCAGTCCGCGATGCGGATGTCGACGTTCATGTCCCGCAGCTGGTCCAGTAGCGGATCGAGCTTCCGGATGCCGCCGTCGGTGACGATCGTGTCGATGCGTTCCAGATCGGCGACCTTCACGAACCCGACGTTGTTGAACTTGCTGCTGTCCGCCAGCAGGATCGTTTTCTGCGAAATGTCGAGGATCGTTTTCTTGAGGCTCAGTTCTTCGATGTTGGAATTGGTGATGCCGTGGACGAGATCGACGGAGTCCGCGCCGAGGAACGCTTTGTCCACGTTCAGCTGGTTCAGGATCTGTTCGGCGAACGGCCCGATCAGGCTGTACACGCCCTTGCGCCGCTGGCCGCCCAGCATCACGAGCTGGATGTCGTCGTTGTCGCTCAGCGTCATGGCGATCATGATGTCGTTGGTGATCACCGTGATGTTTTTGAAGGAGGCCAGTTCCCGGGCCAGCATCAGCGTCGTCGTGCCGCTGTCCAGCAGGATCGTGTCGCCGTCCTCCACCATATCTTTTGCCAGTGCCGCGATTTTTTTCTTTTCCTCGGCGCGCTGGCTTTCTTTCCACCGGTGGCGGGGCTCGAAGGCGGTCGTTCTGCGGATGCTGCGCGCGCCGCCGTGGGTGCGGATGAGCAGGCCTTCGTTCTCCATCCGGATCAAGTCCCTGAGCGCCGTCGGCCGCGACACGTTGCAGAGCTCCATGATTTCCTGGATTTTGGCGAAACCGTGTTGGGCCAAATACTGGAGAATCCGTTCCGTCCGTTCCTCCCGCAGCATGACGCCTCTGCTCCTTTGATTCTTTTTGATTTAATTTGATACTTTGTTGTCTTTGTTAGCGCTTTAGTATGATTGATTTTGATTACATTGTATCATGAATGATTCGATTCGACAAGATTTGATTTATTTTGATCGTTTTCGATTGATTCTTCACTTTCCAAAACATGCCGGACGCGCGCCATGAGAAATTCGCTTTCTAGCCGGGCGGAAACGGTGTACATTTATAGTGCCGGTTGTGCATGAGGCGAATGTTCTTTTATTCAGCAAGGGGGATCCGAGGGTGGACACGATGAAGGCGTTGGTGATCGAGGGGCCGCGGCGGGCGGCGGTGCGGGAGGTGCCGGTGCCCGTTCCCGGCGACGACGAGGTGCTGATCCGGGTGGCGCGCGCCGGCATTTGCGGCACGGATGTGCACATTTTCAGAGGGGAATACTTGTCGCCGTATCCGATCGTGCCGGGGCACGAGTTTTCCGGGACGGTGGTGCGGGTCGGGAAGAACGTGACCGGGTTTGCGGCGGGGGACCGCGTCACGGCGGAGCCGAACATCCACTGCGGGCATTGCGTGTACTGCCTGACGCACCGCGGCAACCATTGCGACAACTGGCAGGCGGTCGGGGTGACCCGCCATGGCGCCATGGCCGAATATGTGGCGGTTCCCGCGCGGAACGTGTTCAAACTGCCGGATGGCATGAGCTTTGCCGTCGGCGCCTTCATCGAGCCGATGGCGTGCGTGGTGCTGGCGCTGAACCGGCTGCAGCCGGCGGCGGGGAGCCGGGCCCTCCTGTTCGGCGCGGGCGCCATGGGGCAGCAGCTGATCCAGGCGCTGGCGCATTGCGGCGTGGCCGAGCTGGTCGTGGTGGATCTGTCGGCGAAGAAGCTGGCGCTGGCCCGCGAGCGGGGCGCGACGAAGACGGTGCTCGGCAGCGAGCTGGACCGGGAGCGGGAGGCGCTGATGGCGGATTTTCCGCGCGGCTTTGACATCGTGGTGGACGCGACGGGCATTCCGGCGGTCATCGAGCAGGCGCTGGCGTTCCTGGGACCGGCCGGGAAATTTCTCCAGTTCGGCGTGACGGCCCGGGACGCGACGATCCGGCTGAAGCCGTTTGACCTGTTCAACCGCGACTGGACGCTGATCGGCTCGATGGCGACCAACAACACGTTCCACGCGGCGCTGCAGTGGGCGAAGGCGGGCCGCGTCGAGCTGGAGCCGCTGGTGACGCGGGTGATCCGGCTCGAAGACGTGGCGGAGGTGCTGGAGCACGGCGCGGGGCCGGAGGATTTGAAGGTGCAAGTGGAGATGGGGTGACGGCTGGCGGCGGTCGGTAACGGCCGGCGGCGGCCGGTGGTGGCCGTTGGTAGTCGGTGGCGGTCGGTGGCGGTCGTTGGTGGTCGTTGGGTCGGCAGCTGCCTGTGGCGGCCGGGGCGCTGGCGCGAAAAGCGGTGCCGGCGGTGATGGCCGCATTGGAATGGCCGCCCTTTCGTGGCGGCCGCGCCGGCAGATTGGCTGTGTTGGCGGCCCGGCTGTGTTCGCGGACTGGCCGATCCCGATGCGCAGTGGCCATGGATGAACGCAACGGAACCAGATGACGCTATTGGCCCGGTTTCGGGCCTTTTCTTTTTATAAGGGAACGACAGAGCACTATTGCAGTGGAAATACGGGTTTTTCAGGCAAAATGGCGCAAATAGTGTTGTGTGGTTCCCTTAGAATTTGAAAAGTGCCGATTTTCTCGAAATAGCGTCATGTGGTTCCGTTACGTTTTTTTGGGGTCTCTCAGTTTGGTTCAAACTGGAGTTTGACAACGTCGGTATTGATTGAAGCCAATCAGAGTCGAACTCAGTTCTTCGGACCGTGCATGAAAATATTCAAATGTACGATCCAAACTAACCCAGTTCATGAGGAAAGCTCTGTTAAGTTTTAGTTTCTCCTAGTTACGATCCAAACCCAAACGCTTGCATGAATTAAGCAACTTTAAAATTTATCAAGAGGCTCTTTTTACGTCCTTGCCTTTTCCTTGATAACCAACAATCCTTGAAATGCCATTATTTCACGGATTGGCGATTTGTCGTCGGCCCCCCGGGAGTTATTGCCCAACCGGAGGCCGACGACAAACTGTGAAAATATTCCAACTTGAAACTGCAATCTTCTGAACGCCAAAAATCACCAATCAGTCGTTATCTTTTTCAAACAGGCCAATCAGCTTGGCCCAGTGTTCATCAACAGGCTTGTTCTTTTTCCTTTGGAACCCGTTGTACATTTTCCCTGAATTGGCTGGCTTGAACGGCTCTTGAGAATTCAAGTTCACTTGCGAATCACGGGATTTGGGATAGGGTTCATTCCACAGCAGCTGTCCGACGGTCGGCAACGGCAGCAGCGATTGATAGGCCGGTTTCCCATCTCTCTCGGAAAGCGGCATGTATGCAGTGTTGATGTGGTCATACCCTTTTTCCCGCATGGCCAGATAGACGCGGACGGGCTCCGACTGCCGGACGTCTCCACAGAACGGTTCCATGTGGTTGCAAAATTCTTTGATGTACTCCTCAAACCGTTCGTTCGGGACTTCTGTCCAGTCATCCGCGAAAAACTCATCCAGCCGGTAAGAAACGTTGTCCAATTGCAGACGAATGTTCTCGAACGTTACGCAACCCGCTCCAAAAGGCTTCCCCATGCCGATCAGCTGATGTTTGGGCCAAGTCAGGGCGGCGAGAAGCAATCCGAGTTCATCTTTGTGCAGCAAATCAAAACGGATGGATGCCGCGAATCTTGACCCCTTGGGCAAGAGATGAAGGAAGGTTTTGACTTTGTCATTGTCTTTGGTTGCGCTTTTCAGGTTTTTCCCGGGCTTTTCAAAATCCCGCTTCAGCCAGTATTGCTTGATGCCCCGCCATTCGTATTCATCATTCATCGTTTTCAGTTCATCGAGGCTGTCCTGTTTGATGTACATGGCAGGGGCCGAAAGCGCTGGTTGCCCAGCAACAACTTCCTCCTTTTTGATCTGACCGGGCTCGCCCACCAATACGGCCGATTTGAACGAAAGCCGTCCCGCATATGACTGGCCGTCCACGTCCGCAAAACCGAACATCGCCTTCACGTAATCAAACCCGTTCTCGGCATATTTCGGCAGCCCGTCGCCGATGGTTCGCCGATAGAAGATGCGAAGATGCGGGGTGAAGCCGAAATACGTAAATCCGCCGTCCTGCACATAGAAACACGGCTTGAGCTCTCCGGGCTTTTCGGGAAGGCTGTAAAAGTCCCGATGCCGGATTCGGTTCCCCTTCACTTTCAGGTCGTAGCGGTACCAATGCACTTCTTCCGGCCGGAGCTGCAACGGCTTGGCATGTCGGTCCACCGGATGGATCACATAATGGGACTGCTTCTTCTGCATGAAGCCCGACGACATCAGCCAGCACTCATGCGGCGTGCCTTGACCGGGACGAAATGCGTACCGTCCGTCCGCCGTAATATAGACGGTCCGTTTCACCATGTAAGGCGCGTAATGTTTGGACTGGACGAAACGCAGATAGGCATAATACATGCCGTACAGTTCATTGCACTCATTTTCGAGCGCCTTCAAATCCGCCGGCGAATATGTCCGTCCCAGCTTGGCATGATAGTTATGCAGCCGATCCCGGTATTGTTCCAGCAAAGATCGTCTGTCCGCAAACTGTTTTGATACCGGCAACGGTCTGAATCCTTTTCTGGGCAACTTCGGCCTCCCGATGTCCTCGATTTCCAGAATCTCTTTCGTATACATGGGGTTGATGCCCGGTCCGGGAAGAACGCCGTCCTTGTAAAGTTGTTGCTCCCGGACAAAGACGAATGTTTTTTCGTTGATCTTCTCCGCCGGCAAGATTTCATAATGGTCTCTGTCGATCATGCGGATGTAGCCGGCCTGGACCCTGTCCTTGTTGATGACGGCCGCATAAATTTGCTTCCGGTTTTTCAATCCCTTTCGGTCCGAATCCGCCAAGCCGCGGTACATCAAAGTTTGCTCCCGATTGTCCACGTTGTCCGTCAAGTCGCTGTGTCCGATGATGCCAACGGCACTCCTGATCAATCCCCGCAGCGTGGAGCCCGGAATTTCGAATCGGTTCCAGACGTCCTGGTTGAAATGCCGTTCGCGGTTTTCTTCGTCGCGCGGCCCCTGTGCCACGAGAATCGGCGTCCGTGCCACGATGTCAAACGTCAGTCGGCCGCTCAGCAGCCCGTTTTCTTCAGTGGGGACAAGATCGTGTTTCGGCAGCTTGTCGAACGTTTCATAGCGGATCTTCAGCCTGTCCGGAAACGGCACGAAGTTGTAAGGCGCATGAGGCAGTTTGTCCGGTCCACTGGCCGCTCCGTCTCTGTCGAAACGCATTTTTCCCGTCTCTCCTTTTTATTCCAGATTGATCGGGCAAGAATAGGACACATAGGCCTGTCCGTCCTCGTCGAATTCGACCAGCTCGTGGATGACCAAATACCGGATCCCGATATGCCGGTTCTGAAGTTTTCGGATCATGCCGTCAGACAGGATTTGCCGCTGCACCAGTACCTGCCGCTGGTCGTGCTGTCCGGCATCGTATTTCGTGCACGCCCATTCATCGTCCCTTTGCCAAATGTGCCAGGACGCCTCGCCGTCGAACGCCCAGGCTTCATACAATGTGCCCGGCTTCAGCGGTTTCGGCCCTTTCTCCAAAATCAGTCGGCTGTGTGTGTATGCGAGGAACCAGGCGTCCTCCGGCACGTCGGATGGCCACTGCAGAAGACCATCGCGATGTTCTGCCGGTGCGGTGATCATGCCGTCTCATCCTCCCGCGTGCTTTGATCGAGCGCCTCCTGCCAGGCATCCAGCCATTTGTTGGGATCGTCGATCCGCCGATTCGCGAAATCGATGGTGACGGTCCGTTCTCTCCCCAGGCTCATCCGCACTTCGCGCAGACGAACTTCGCCGCGGCCGATGCCCTCGCCGCTTCCGAGGGTTTGCCTGCCTGCGGAAATATCCCGGAGCGCCAAGAGAAGCAGTGCCGCAACGGCCCGGTCCTTCACTTCATGATCCGCGTATTTCAACAGAAGCGTCGTCGAAAAACGTCCCGTCACCGTCTCTTCCTCCACCAGAGCGCCATCTTTGTAGCCGCCGGTGAGGGGATTGATGGCCAAACGATGATAAACCTTGGTCTTTGGCTCTTCCAGCGCGATGTCCTCAAGAAAGAGCCGTCCGTTGTACATGTATTCCTCAAGACCCGGATCGGCTCCGATGGCGCGAATCACGCGGGCCGTTTGATGGCGGAGCGCGCCTTTGAAACTCGTGCCCGGGATGATATAAAGCTTCTCTCCGTCTTGACTCGACTGGACGGGAGAACGATCCGGTTTGCTGCTGTCGTGCGGGTATGGGCCGGCAATCAGCAAAGGGCTGACCAATTCGCCGGAAATGGCCACTTCCAGCATGTCAAAACGGGCGTCTTCGGACGGCCGCCACGGGTTGCCGGTCTTGGACTGCTCCACGTAGGCTTCCAGATCGGCGCGAACGGAACAGTCATATTCCACATACCGGCCGTCCTCGATTTCAAATTTTCCGCCGCCGGTGGACTTGTTCGCACCAAGGCGGATATAGCCTCGGTGCAGCGCGGCGAGCATTGTTTCCACGAGCTTCTTTTCGGCCTCCGCTTGGTTGTCGTTTCGGACATTCTTCCCGGCATCGGAACGAAGCGTCAGTTTCACCCGAAACCGTGTCCCGGCCGCCACCATCATCTGCTCAAATTTATGCTTCTGAACCGTTTTCGTGGCCCGGTCCAGTGCCACGCGGGGCCGCACTTCGAAAGGTCGTGGCGTTTCGCAAATGCCGTCGCTGAACATCAACCGGCTGGGTTGCTGGATGCCGCCTTTTCCCTGTGTTCCGAACCACTCATGGCAGGATGGATCCATGGCCGTCATATAGGCGCGGCATGCGCCCGCCCAAGATGTGCCCGGCAGGAAGGGACGCCCCTCGTCATCCTGCAAAAGTTCCCCGTCATCGGCACCGATCCGCAGGGGTGATCGGGAGACCAGCACAAACGACCATTGTCGGATTATCACGATAGACTCACCTTCTTTCCGGTTGCCGTTTGGCCCCGAACGATTTGCCGGAAGAACAGCTCCAGTTCACGCAGGTTCCAGTAGGGACTGATTCCGTCCGACCGAAGCCAGTCATCTATGCTGTATTCATGCTCCAGCACCCTGAAAATGAATTCCTTCAAAGACCATTGGCCGACCCGGACGCCGTTCAGGCCCCTGTTCCGCTTGTTTTCAGTCCTTCTGTCCACGTCTTCCCAGAAGCGGGTCCACCGATCTATCACCGTCTCTGCCGCAAACGGCCCGGCCTGGATGCCTGCCAGCAGTTCCGAAGAGATCTGCCAGAGAGTTCCCCATTTTGATTTGCCGACGCGTTCTCCATGCACCTGTCCGATCCAGCGATTGACCCGTTCGCGTACGATTTCTTCCAGCCGCAGTTGGGCCAGCCTTTTTCTGATTCGGTCAATTTGCCCATCGTCCGTTGCAGGATCGCCCCGGGACACCCGCCCTTCTTCGAAAAGGCAGGGCTCTCCCCTGGATTCCATGCTGCCGTTTCCGGCATCCGCCGGTTCCCAATCGGCCAGTTCGTCGAACGGCCAATCTTCAAACAGAACCAGCCGGCCGTATCCTTCATTGATCCGGGCGCCTACGCCCCGGTCCATCAACTGTTTCATCTTCCGTTCATCCAGTATGCCGGACAGTACCCGGTACTTGTAGATTGATCCGGCCTGGACGGCGGCATGGGAAGGCTGGTAGGCCTGCCATTGGGAAATGTATCCACCGGTCAGGCGCGTCTGGACGACCTGGTCTTCCAGTTCGAGCTCCACGCCAAGTTGCTCTCCCAGCCAATCCGGATCCAAATGGCTGCACGGCTTGCCTTGCCGGTCACGGAGGATCCAGTCGGAGGCGGCCAGCACATACAGAAAGCCAGTATGCTTTTTGGACCAGTCAGGCCATTCCGGCGAAAACGCCAGCGGTTTGACGGCAATAGACACCCTTCCATATCCGCTGTTCCGGGCCCCTCCCAGCCACAGCATCATCGTCCGCTGCCGGGAAAGCCATTCCGTGAACGGACTCGATTCCCGCGCAAAAACCACGGCCCTGAACACTTGGCCCGCGGCCAGCGCCTCATAGCGATAAATCCGGGTCCGGTTTCCTCCAAGCCGGGCGAAACGCCCTTCCCGGCGCGCATCCTCCAGCAGGCTCAGGTGGAGTGATGATGTGGTCCGGACATTGCCCGCCAGCAACCGGCCGGCACCAAACGCCATGACGTCCCTGGAAATGCGGACGGGAGACTGATGGCGGATGGCCGCGAACCGCTCCCTGTCCAGCACCTGATGGATTTTCCGTGTTTTGCTCGGCAGCTTTGAATCGGCTTTCGTTTCGAACAAATGCTGGGCGAATGGCAGTCCGCGTTTTCCATCCAGCACAAGATAACCATTCCAGAACTGCACTTTGCGGGGGTCGAAGATGTCCTCGGTTTCCAGTTCTTCCGCCGGTTTGCCCGTTGCCTGCAGATAGGCCTGTACCAGCGCCCCGCGGAGCACGGAGCCGGGAATGTGGCCAAGGGCTTGGGAAGAATCGCTTGTGCCCAATACTTGGCTGATCTTCAACGGCTCGTGGGCGAAGATCGTCAGTTCCATATACGCTCCTTTGGCACCCGGCTCGCTGTCCGCCCGTTCAAGGCCGCCGGCCGGCACGACGCTGTCCCGTCCATCCAGCCATTTCAGCCGGCATCGGACTTCTCCCTTTCCCCTGTTGCGCATCAAACCGACGTGGCGGAGCAACTTCACCGCTTTCTCGAGCAGCAGCTTTTCTTTCTCCGTCAGATCGGATGCTGCAAACACCGACGCGTAAAACACGAATCCCGGCTTGACCACCCTTGCTTGCCGAAGGGTGCCCTCTGCCGCTTTGCCCGTTTCGTCAATGCTGGTCATCGATCGGATGTGGGTAACCGCTTCGAGCATGTCCGCAGGTCCGAGTTTGTGCCTCCGGGCGAAGTCGTAGATGGCATCGGCGAGCTTGGCGGAACCGATCCGCAGCGCCTCGTGGTTGTCCTCCCATGGTTCTCCGAACAACCTGGCGATTTCTCCGTCCAGACGCTCATCCGGCGGCAGGAAATGGTTGTACCATTCCGCCTGTTCCCGCAAAAGCCCCTTCAGCGTCCGGCCGGCAAGGTACGGCAGCCCGCATTCGTCCGTCTGGATTTCGATGTCTGCCGTGCCGATGGGGGAACCGTCGCCGCCGAATACCGCTTCCGACAGCAGTTCGATTTCAATGATCGCCCTTCTGCTCACCTCATGCTCACCTCGCCCAACCGGATCACATGGTCCATGGTCTCAATGGCATCATAGAAATAAGCCGAAATGGCGCCTACCTTCAATCCGGCATCCACATGCAGCCTTTGGCCGACATCAAACCGATTCTGGACCGCCCATTGCTCCGCCGCGATTTTTCCCTTGTGATAAACCGAACGCAGCGCTTTCCATTTGCTGCGGGCGACACCGCTTTGTTCGATGATATCCAGCGCATGGAGAAACGCCGTCATGTAGTTGGATGGATGACCGTCCCGCTGAACGTCCCGTTCCCTGAACAGATAATAGGGTCGATTCAGCAGCAAGCCATCCTTCGTACGGAAGGCCGATGCCCGGCGCCCCTCGATATCGAGATCCAGATCGCCGGCCTGCACGATTTCCCAATCCACAAGGGAAGCCTCGAATTGGTTCCCGCTTGCGCCGTCGTCGGCCGCCTTCCACATCTCCTCTTCCCGCTTCAGGCGCTTCTTGGCATGGCTGCACAGTCGTTCCGCCAACTCATAAGCGAGCCAGAACGGAAATTTGCGGCGGACGACAGCCACGCCGGCACAGGCGTCAAACCGAAACGGAACGCCGTTGATGTTCATGGACTGCTTCTGCAGATACTGGATGAACACTCGCGCCAGTTCGATGCCAAGCTGTCCGACGGCGATGAAACTGACATCGTCCCCGGACGCCACGACGGGCCGGATCGGCACCACATGGGCATAGTCGGCCTTTATCCTTTCACTGTCTCCATAAAGCCTAGGGGCCCAGTTGTCGAAACAACGCATGACATGCTCGATCGTGTTCCGCATGGCCATCGTGTACGCACGGTCAATGTCCGCCGTAAATTGCGCGTACTGCCGCACATAATCTTCATTCGATTTGAAGGATGTTTGCAGGAAGGCGCCCACTTTGGTCCCCATGGCATTGCCATCAATGTGGACGATGGCGACGTAATTTTTCGCAGATCGTTCTCCGCCCAGCACGTCTTCCAGATAAGCCTGGCCCATGAACACCGGCGCTCTCCCGTTGGCCGTCTCGACAGACAATCCTTCCAGGAATCGATTTTCAAAATCATCCTGTGATTGCTTGCCGTATTCGTCCTTGACGTTCAATTCCTTCGCACGTGCGATGTCGCCGGACTCTCCGGGCAGACGGATGAACTCGTTGGCCGGAAGGCCGCTTTCCGGACAAAGCCGGTGGATCCCCCAAGTGACCTGCCGGACGGCATGCCGTCGCCGGTTTTTCTTGGCCGCCAGCTTGTCCCGCATGGTCTGGATCACATTCGATTTTCCGCCGAAGGGGCGATCCGTCGCATACAAGGTGTCTGTTTCCCAATCCATGGTGTCCGACACGAGGAACAGTTCCAGTCCCGGGAGATGTTTCAGCACGCCGAGCGAAAGTTCATTGGCGAACGTTTCGGATTCGTCAGATGAATCAAAAATATACAAGGCATTGCCGCCACCGACAATTTTGTGCGTCGGCTGCGGGAAAACCGCTTTCCATTCTTCAAACAAACGTTCCGGCGTTTCCGTCAGCCACCGGATGATCGTTGAGGCCCCGATGTTTTCCCTGAGCCGGTTTGATCGGAAAATGTAGTGCTGCTTCTGGGAAACCTCATACATGACCAGCCATTTCTTGGCCACGATCCGCTCCCTCCTGTATCGTTCCGTTCAAAATCTCGACCTTGTTCGGCAGATCCGGAAAATTGTGCAGGCGGGGTTCATTTTTGGAGTAGTCCGGATCGGCCTCCTCGCACTCCGCGATGAATGCCGTCAGCCTCTCATGGAATCTGGCATAGTCTTCTTTCTTCACCGGTTCAAATCCGTGGGCCAGCCAGCTCATGTTGCGGTGCCGGATGACATCCAGGATTTTCACCCTGTGCTTGTCCCAGACCCGGCCCAGATCGGGGATCAGCACGCCAAGAAGCTCGTAGCTTTCCATGAGTCCGATCTTCAGCTTGCCGCCGTCATCCCGCTTCTTCTCCAGTCGCCGGCGATGCTCTTCCGGCAAACCGGACAGCGTGTCCGCGGTGATGTCCGAGGTGGATATGCCGATCCGTCGGAGCGAAAATTGCGCGAACAATTCGGTCGCCCGGTACAATCGGGCCACGGCGTCATCGTACTGTTCCATCCTGGCTCTCCGTTCGGCATTGCGAATGAGATCGTAGACCGGCAGCGGCATTTCTTTTTTCGGATTGCGGATATTGAAAGAGACGGTTCCATGGCCGTCCGCTTTCCCCGGTTGCCGCTGGTCACGATGGTCTTCGCCGGAATTTTCATTTTTCAGCCAATTCACGAGACCGGCCAGCTTGAATGCCCGATCTTTGCATGCCTTCATTTCCGGAGAGATCGTTTTTTTGTATGTTCGGTTGTAGATGACAAGGTCTTCCCACGCTTCCGCGTACTCGAAACGATCCCATCTGTCGAACGCCAGCATCGCCAGATTGGCCTTGCCCAGAAATTCTTTTTCATGGTCTTCCAGATCAGCCTTGTCCTTGATCCGGAGGATTTTTCGGATGATTTCCCTCGCACCGCCGTAATCCTGCCGTGCCAGCAAGTCTTCAAATGCCTTCAAATACCGACTGACCGTGATGTTGTATCGGTTGATTTCCGTCGGCACGCTGGCATCGCCGGTCACCTTGATCAGGTCAGCACGAGGACCTTTCATCAAAATGGGCTGGCAGTGGTCGAATTCCAATGCGGCGAGCAAAAGCCCGGAAGCCATCGACTTGGTTCCGCCGGTATAGTCGGCAAGGATACTGTCTCCCATGTGCTTGACCATGATCCCCTTGGCTTCTTTGTAAACATCGGTGGGATCATCCGGATCCACTTCCAGAATCGCATACTTGTCTCTGGGGAAGCCGGTCTGCGTCAAAATGTTGGGCTTTGTTCCTCTCCCGCAAACCAGTCCGTCCTTTTCGACCATCACCCTGCTGGAATTCTGTCCTGCCGAGCAAATGAAATAGATCCATCCCGGTTCATTCTGCAAAATGGACTCCACCAGCGGTTTGTCTTCGCCACCTACGGTCATGATCAAAACTTTCATCGATTTCCTTCCTTTCCTTCCCTCTTTCCCATAAGCCATGCGGCCAGTTCTTCCGGAAAACGTTCACCTAACACGAACAATTTGACGTTCGTGAGTTCGGCTCTCTTGCGCATCAACCGGTTCGGCGGATGAACAAGCACCAATGCAGGATAATAATAGATGCCGCCCAGCCGTCGGCTATACAGCTCGATTTCATTGAGTACCTTGGCAGTATCTTTGATGTCTCCGGCTTTGCAAGATATGCAGAACAACTTGGACCCCTTGGTCACCATCACGTCAATCTCGTTGACCACCGGATGCTCTGACGGTTGCGCCGCATCCCAATTGAGCACGACGCCGGCCCGCAGATCGTCCGTGTGCAAAACACCCTGTTCCTGCAATCGCACGATAGTTTCGTAGACATGGTATTCCAGCCACAGCCCAAGGCTGAACAGCATCATCTTGGCCGTTTGGTCTGCGTAACGGAACTCGACATGGCGGCCTTTCAAACGAAGGTTTGTAACAAGATTCAGCCGATTCAACTCTTGCAATAATACAATATCCGGCCGAATCCGGATTTTGCCGTTCGGATCGGTGAATTGAAAAGGGGCCGAAACCTCGAGAGATTCCGTGGGGAAATACCTTTGTACGGCGTGGAAGTAGCGGTTAGTCTGCTGCCACTCCTGATGATGGCGGAATATAAGGTTGCCCAGTGCAGCGAGACGTTTATCGTTTTGAAACCATGGTGTCTGTTCACTGTCGATCGTTGCGCCGATGATGTTTACGAAATCGTCCACAGTCAATCGGGGATCGAACGGCTCTGCCTCCACTTTCGTTTCCTGGAACGTCATCAGCCTGCTGTTGTCTGTGTCGATATAAAAAGAACGCATGCCCCGCTCATTCATGGCCTGGAAAGCGGCGAGGGCCATCACTTTGGTGCCGCCAGTGATGTTGCAGAGAAAAGGCTTGTCCGCGAATGAAGCAGAAAGGCCGCGCATTTTGGCCAAAACATTCTCAAAATTGTAGGGGTCGACGATATGCTCTTCATATGTGAATGCCAGTTCCTGCTTCAAATAACCGCAGATACGCTCCACGTTTTGTGCGTATTTCTCTGAACCGGACCGGATGAACACCATGTGGGACGGCTTATAGTGCAAGGCTCCCAGGATGATTGGCGCAATTTGATCGCTGACGAGACTGACGATCGTGGCCATGATCGGATATTCCTCCGAAAAAACAACGAAATGACATAGATAGAATTCGTCATAAAGCCCCAGTTTCCCTCCATATTTGCTCTGCTGTTGCAATATGAAGATTTTATTCATCCATTGGAGAAAACGCGAAACGATGGACATGGGATGTCAGACAAGCTGAGAGGTGTAGTGTGGAAAGATCAACACTTTGCATGGAAAAGGTATGAAAAAGACAGCGGCGTATCGATGAGGTTTTGCACGGTCGGTTGCAATCAGAATCGAGGGGGCGCAAAAAAGGGGTCCGGTTGCCCAATTGGTACGACCCAAACAGTGTGCTTTAAGACGATGTGCTGCTGGTGGATTCTGTTTCGCTTCTACAAGATTCGATCCAAACCGTCATCAAATCACCAAGCTATCAATTGTTTGATAACGATTCTATTTGTCAATAGGTACGATACAAACAAGGAACAGGAAATCAAATACAGGTACGTGATCGGAAGGGTTCAAATATTTCTCATAGGTACGATCCCAACTGTACCTGCGACTGATGGTACGGAAGTCTTGAAGCGTTTCAATTCCTCATAGGTACGATCCAAACACGAATTATTTTTCGAACATTCGTTCGTGTTGGGTTTCAATTCCTCATAGGTACGATCCAAACCTGGGAAGAATCTATGGTCGCTCTTGAATCCATCATGTTTCAATTCCTCATAGGTACGATCCAAACCTTCGAACCGACACCCGACATGGTTTCTGCTTCGCTGTTTCAATTCCTCATAGGTACGATCCAAACGGATCGCTACAGCGAATGCTACACCACGCAAGATTAGTTTCAATTCCTCATAGGTACGATCCAAACCTGGATTGGTGGCACGGAGACAAATGTAACCAGCGAGTTTCAATTCCTCATAGGTACGATCCAAACCACATGGGAGGATGATTATCATGGTCAAAGTTATCATGTTTCAATTCCTCATAGGTACGATCCAAACTCGGGCTTTTCGTGGCACGCTGAACGCTGAAACCTTTTTCGGTTTCAATTCCTCATAGGTACGATCCAAACCTCGCTCCACGGTCTGAAATACTTGTCCTCTTTATACTTGTTTCAATTCCTCATAGGTACGATCCAAACCTCGCTCCACGGTCTGAAATACTTGTCCTCTTTATACTTGTTTCAATTCCTCATAGGTACGATCCAAACCGAGGAGGAGAAATTTACCATGGCCAAGAAAACAACGACGTTTCAATTCCTCATAGGTACGATCCAAACCAACAACCGCAAGTCACTTTGATCTTCACCCGCATGTGTTTCAATTCCTCATAGGTACGATCCAAACTCATAAAAACGATTGAAGACGGTCGCAAAATCAAACCTGGTTTCAATTCCTCATAGGTACGATCCAAACGTTGCGGACCAAATAATCAACCATTGGACTATTCGGTTTCAATTCCTCATAGGTACGATCCAAACACCGGAAAGGGTGATCCCCATGTTCAACGAAAAGCAGTTTCAATTCCTCATAGGTACGATCCAAACATGTCGGCAGCAGAAGAAGTCGATTTCAAAGTGTGGAGGGTTTCAATTCCTCATAGGTACGATCCAAACGTGGAAAGGCCAGCATCCGGAATTTCTTGAGTCCAGTTTCAATTCCTCATAGGTACGATCCAAACGGCTTTTCGCGGCACGCTTAATGCCGAAACCTTTTTCGGTTTCAATTCCTCATAGGTACGATCCAAACCGTGGCTGAAGAACAGACAGCCGCAGAACTGGCGCGAGTTTCAATTCCTCATAGGTACGATCCAAACGCGTGCACGTAATTTTCGCACGCCTCACAATAATAAGTTTCAATTCCTCATAGGTACGATCCAAACGAGCGCCTCTCCATCGACGTCCCATTTCCGGTCCAGCCCATGTTTCAATTCCTCATAGGTACGATCCAAACTACGCGTTCTGTTCATCTCTCGCCTGTTCAAAAAGCGGTTTCAATTCCTCATAGGTACGATCCAAACTCCACGCTCGGGCAAAGGGGCTCAAACCAAGCACGGTTTCAATTCCTCATAGGTACGATCCAAACGAATCGCGCCTTGAACGCGGTCTGCTCACCGGCGAATAGTTTCAATTCCTCATAGGTACGATCCAAACCTACACTCTGTAGGGCATTTGCCTAACACTCAAAAAAAGGTTTCAATTCCTCATAGGTACGATCCAAACTGTGCCAGTTGAACAAGGCGAAATCGCCGAAGTTCCATTGTTTCAATTCCTCATAGGTACGATCCAAACAAGATGAAGGATCTCGGTTGGTACGAAGAAAACACGTTTCAATTCCTCATAGGTACGATCCAAACGTTCGAGGGCACCTGAGCGGAAATCGGATCAATTTCTTGTTTCAATTCCTCATAGGTACGATCCAAACGTCCGAAACTTAGCGCCGAAAGGCGCGGGAAGCCGCAAGTTTCAATTCCTCATAGGTACGATCCAAACCGTAAACACCCATGGCGGTATCGGCCGGAACGCCGTCATGTTTCAATTCCTCATAGGTACGATCCAAACATTGGCGATCTCGCGTTCAAGAGCCACTTCAATGCGCCGTTTCAATTCCTCATAGGTACGATCCAAACGTACATGCTGGCGCGTGTTCTCATTTCGCCTCTTATGTAGTTTCAATTCCTCATAGGTACGATCCAAACAAGAGCCCCAAGCTGAGCGATCTCGAAGGTCTGAAGATGTTTCAATTCCTCATAGGTACGATCCAAACACCCTAACCTTCTTCATTTCGACCATCCTTTCCAAGTTTCAATTCCTCATAGGTACGATCCAAACGGCGGCTTGTCTGTCGTTGGGCGGACCGGGCGGGACATAGTTTCAATTCCTCATAGGTACGATCCAAACACTGGAGATATCTTGTGCGAAAGAAAAGCCTGTCTCGTTTCAATTCCTCATAGGTACGATCCAAACGCTTTGGCAAGGCACTCCGACGGGTCTTTGCCCTCCGGTTTCAATTCCTCATAGGTACGATCCAAACACGAAAACCGGCAGACCACAGAAACGGCATGAAATGTGTTTCAATTCCTCATAGGTACGATCCAAACACCATATAACGGACAGCCACACACAAGCAAAGGAAGTTTCAATTCCTCATAGGTACGATCCAAACCCGTCAACCTGTCGGCAGGATACTTCAACGAACATACGGGTTTCAATTCCTCATAGGTACGATCCAAACGAGACGGAGAACGCCGCCCGCGCAGCGATGCAGGCCTGTTTCAATTCCTCATAGGTACGATCCAAACTTGAATGGGTTTGTGTATTCGTTGATGTCGAACGGGTTTCAATTCCTCATAGGTACGATCCAAACTGTGTACATTCGTCCACAAGGAAATACTGGTTTATCCCGTTTCAATTCCTCATAGGTACGATCCAAACTGCCAGTCGCGGGACGGACGCGACTGGTATTTCGTAGTTTCAATTCCTCATAGGTACGATCCAAACGCATCGACGAAAACTATTATTATTGCGTGGCATGCGAGTTTCAATTCCTCATAGGTACGATCCAAACCAAACCGAGGAGATAGACCCTATCGGCGCACAGGTCCTAGGTTTCAATTCCTCATAGGTACGATCCAAACGACGGAGTTCCGCAAACCGCGGCCGCAGCAGGGAAGCGGTGTTTCAATTCCTCATAGGTACGATCCAAACTGCAAAATGGCAGCATAGCACCGGGGAGTGGTTTACAAGTTTCAATTCCTCATAGGTACGATCCAAACAGAATGCGGGGTGACGGTGGAATGAAATGGATCAGCGTGTTTCAATTCCTCATAGGTACGATCCAAACAGTGTTTAAATTAGACACGGGGAGCGAAAGCGAAGCGTTTCAATTCCTCATAGGTACGATCCAAACTTCACGGGATAGGCGGTCCAGTTCGTTGCGGATAGACCGGTTTCAATTCCTCATAGGTACGATCCAAACCATTCATCCCCACCGGCGCTGATCGGAATTATGTGATGTTTCAATTCCTCATAGGTACGATCCAAACCTTTTTATCCAACGGCGGGACACTTGCCGTTCCTGTAAGGTTTCAATTCCTCATAGGTACGATCCAAACTGGAAAATATTGTCAAGCGCGGGGACAAACCAGACGAAGTTTCAATTCCTCATAGGTACGATCCAAACAGATTCTTGAACATACCAACCCTCCGCCGATGTTGAAAGTTTCAATTCCTCATAGGTACGATCCAAACGAAACCCTATCATATTTGCAGTGATTTATTTTCCGAGTTTCAATTCCTCATAGGTACGATCCAAACAAAGCGGCTTGATACCGGCGTGCCCAGTACGAGGCCAGTTTCAATTCCTCATAGGTACGATCCAAACGTCAAAGCGGAGAAGTGATCAGGCGACTGGTACGCTTGTTTCAATTCCTCATAGGTACGATCCAAACTATATTGCTGGAATGCCTGCGGACGGAATTCCACCTATTGTTTCAATTCCTCATAGGTACGATCCAAACCCTTCGAGGGGCGGCAAATCGGAACGGACGGGCCGTGTTTCAATTCCTCATAGGTACGATCCAAACCCCAAAAGCCCGCATAAATAAAACATTCATAAGTTGCTGTACCAAACGATTTATTTCATCCTTAAACACTATAGTAGCCAACAAACCCCATCAATACAATATTTTTCAGCGCATGGGTTTGTCGTCGACCCCCCGGTTTTTTTGCACAACCGGAGGTCGACGACAAATTAACATTTATTAACTTTCAAACGAAGATCCCGACGTTTCCTTTCTCTACACCGATAATTTCTCGGCTGCTGTATTTTTGGGTTCGCCAAGTATACAGGATGAGAGAATCCTCCTGCAAGTTCATGACGCGTTTCATCTCTGCCTTCAGCTTCTTCAGGTTGACTTCGCTGATTTCACCTTCAAATACGGAGTTTTGCACCCAGTTCAAATATTTGCGGCATGTTTTCAATGCCCGGGCTACCCGCTTCTCCCCTACATCGTAAACAAGTACCACAAACATGGCGACCGGTCACCCCGCTTTCTCCGAAAAGGCTCTGTCCCAGGGATGTCACCATAATGCCTCAAATGGCTCGTATTCCTTTTCTCCCATCAGATGCTTCTCCAATTTGTAGAGTTCCAGCCTGACAAGACGTCTGTAACTGACATCCCGACCCAACGCACGGTGTTTGATTGTCGTCTTGAGCCGTTCTTCCCATTCCTTCAAAAACACTTTCCGCCCTGCATCCGTTAAAAGCAGACCGCCGCTCTCCCGGACAAAATGCGATTTGGTCAGCATCCCCTGTCCGACCACTTTGAAAATGGTGCGGTCGACCAGCACCGGTTTGAAAATTTCGGCGACATCCAGGTTCAGCGTAAAGCGTCGAAAATTGGTGGCGTGCAGGTATCCGATTCGGGGATCCAGATGTGTCTGGTAAATTTCGCTAAGCACCAACGTATACAGCAGCGAGTTGCCAAAGCTGATCAGGGCGTTGAGTTCATTTTGCGGCGGTCGTTTGCTTCTTTTGTCAAATGTGAAATCCGGTTTCCCCAAGATCATATCAAAAGAGGAATAATACGCTTCCCGCATGTGGCCTTCGCAGGCCATGAGGGAGGGGATGTCGGGTTGCCCGGCCACCTCTTCCAGGCGCGCCTCGACCGTGTCCAGCGCCGATTGAACCTCTTTTCCTCTGCCCCGATAATACTTCAGCACGCGAAGCATGTTTTTCCCGGCGCCGGCCACGAATCGTTTCGCCAATTCCAGCCGGGATCTTTCATTCAGGTAATGTTCCGCCTGTTTGAGAATCATGTAGCCCGAATTGTAATGTTCGCGCGGATAGTAACTCCCAGTGTAATAACCAAAATAGTTGAAGAAATGAAGGATGATCTCCTTCTGCGTGCAAAACTCCAGCACCGCTTTGTTCAGCGTCACTTCCCCAAACAGCATCAATTCCTGGGTGTCTTCCACCGGGATGAACTGCTTGCCTTCTTCCGTTTCAAAAAGGAGCGTATTGTCCTTCCGCTTCAACTCGCCGCTGCTGAGCACATATTTCGTTTTTCGCATTGCTCATGTCCCCTTGCAATCAACTGCCCATTTTGGATCTTCCGCCCCGCGTCAGGCCCAGCAAAATTCACGATAGGCGCATTTTCCGCAGTACCGGATTTTCTCGGCTTTGGGCGGTCGTTCGGAAGCGACGATGCGGCGAATGTCCCGTACCGCCCGCTGCAGTTCCCGAATTGATTCTTCGTTCAGCGTCACGGTTTTGCGCCGTTTTTCTTCCGGGAATCGCAGCTCGCCCGACGCCTCCACACCGGCCTCCTTCAATTGCCACAAGTAGAACATGAGTTGCATGGTCGCGCTTTTTACGAAGGTGGACGTCTTTTTCACTTCGACGACCAGCAATTGGTCATCTCGTTCCCTTACAATGTCCAGTTTTACATTGTTGAAGGACAGTTCCTTTTTCTCCCGTCCGTAGCGCCATTCGTGAAGGAAACGGCCCCACTCCACATTTTCGTCGTGCTCGTCGGGATTGAGCTGCCGGGCCATGAGCCAGACTTCCCGTTTGCAGATGTAGTAGTACCAAATCAGGGTGCCGTTCACCCCAGCCCATTCGCGATCTACCGTCCGGGCAGCATCCGTCATTGACCATCACCGCCAATTCTGTGCAAACGAAAATGTCCCATCAAATGCATCAGAAAAATTGCGATTCGGGATCATTGCTTCCCAGCCAACCAGTTTCCGTACGGTATCCCCGCGCACCATACAGGCAGGGAATCCGTTGCTCCAGATAATCATCCTTGACCAGTCCTGCGGCCATTTTCGCCGGCACATTGACGACATGGTAATGGAACAAAATCATGAAATTCTTCCGTTCTTCCGTGGATAGGTCTCGCAGCCATTTCCGGTCAAGATAACGTTCATAAATCTCTTCCGCTTTGCTGACACCGAAACGGTCCAGCAGGAGCTTGTAGTGATCCGGTATCCATTTCCGCAGATCATCCGGAACATCCCATGGAACAAAAACCGGAAGTCGAAACGCCTCGTTATCGAATGGTTCAAAGGCGCCCAGAACCGGCCAGTTGCCGGAACAGGCGGCGGCGATGTCCTGCAGGCACGCTTCATAAGTGTTGTGCCGAAACATGTTCCCGTAATACTCTAACAACAATTGCCGGAGACCCGCTTCATCCCACCCATCGCCGTTTCCGCTGGCCAGCAGCTCATCTGTGAATTTTCGCAATGCATCTTGTCGGTAAATGAAGTTTCGCGTGTCGGTCTTTCCGTCCCTCAGAAAAGGCCGGACGATCATGAGGCCCGGCTCGTCCTCCGCATGCCGGTTGAGACGGCCGGCAGCCTGGACGATGGACGGAAGCAAGGCGTTTGCGCGGAATAGAAAACGAAAACTGACATCGACACCCGCCTCGATGATCTGGGTGGCCACGACGGTGATGTGTTTCTGCCGATCTTCGAGCATATCACGGATTTCGGAGATCCGGACCTTCTTGTGGAGTGGTGTCATTCCGCCGTGCAACAGACGCAGATGTTCCGCTGGCATTCCGCCTTCTTGCAAGGCTTCATATACCAGCTGGGCATCTCGAATCGTGTTCAGGATGGCGGCTCGGCTCCTCTCTGACCGTTCCAACAGCAATTCCGCCAACTGGTGCTGGTCAATCGGATCGTCCGACCATCTCAACCGATACCGGTTGATCGCCGGTTTCGCGTCCGGGCACAACTCCACGGGCAGGCGCTGCAAACCATATTGCATCGGTGGCATCGTGGCCGAAAGAAAAATCACCTTGAGCCGGAAGAGTTGAGCCGCCGCTTCAAGGGCCGTGAGCAGCAGATTCCAGCCTTCCGGCTTTAATATTTGCGGTTCATCGATGATGATGACGCTGTTGTCGAGCCAGGCGCGCCTGAGCACATGCTGGGCTCGCTCCGGAAACAGCGCTTTGCTGAACTGATGGAAGCTGGTACACACAAGCGGATGCGCCCACGATTCCATCATCAGGGCATTGAAAGCCACTGCAGAAGCCGATTCTTCTTTTTCCTTTGAGCCATCCTGCAATACAGCAAGGGAATGGTGTTCCATGGGGGCGATCCCATAGGCCCGCAGCATGTCCTGCGACGCCTGTTCCAAGATTGACAGATACGGTGCAACATAGATGACTTTGGCGAATGACTCGTTGCGGACGATGTCCAATGCCAGCCGAAGGGACAACAGCGTTTTGCCATAGCCGGTCGGCAGACCAATTGTGACGAAATCCGGCCGGCCCGCTTCCCGGTAACGGTTCAGCGCTTCTTCCTGCACCCGGGAACGCAGCGCCCGCAAGGCCCCCTTGTCGAGACGAGCCAGCAATTGTTCCAACACTTCTGCGGCTTTCTCCGCTGCATCAAGTGTCCAATATGCTTCAGAGATTGTATGGATGCTGAAACGATCAGCGACGATCAACGCCGTCGTAGTCTGTCTCCACTCCTGCAGGGAGCGCATCTGTTTGAGCGGTGTGTCTCCTTGGGATTCCGGGTCCAGTTCTTCGAACACCATGTCTTCCAGCGTTCTGTTTACCAGTCGAATCCATTCGCCCAAATCAGGAGGAATCAGAGGTTCGCCAGCAATATCCGGTAGCTCATTGTGCAAAAAGCGTGTGATGCCTTCCAAATCGAGCCTTTCCCATTCATATTTCTGCAGCCAGGACGGATTCGTTCCAGACTCGATCGGATCCAATCGCCCGTGGTGATCGGCGATATCCCGGGTCATGCGAAGCCAAAGCAGGCGATGCCCGCTCCACAAGTCTTTGGACTTCAGCCATCGATAGGCCAGCCATGAAAAAAGAAAGGCACCGGCAGCCGCGTGTGCCGGGCCTCTGCGGATGGCGCCTCGACTGAGCACGTAGGCCTGCCAATCCGGATGCGCTTTGTAGATGTCGTGGCACAACCCCGCCAGACGATAGAGCGGAACCAGCCCGGGATCGGGACAACGCAAAGCCAGCAGCTCACCCGCATCCCGCAGATGGTCAGCAAGGGGAAAGGTCTGCTCTCCTTCCGGCGGCCTGGCCACGCACTCGGAAAACGGAATCAGACGAGGCATACGATGTCCTCCCCAAACCGGCAGATCAGGCCATCTTCCTCGACAATCCCTTTCTTCGGGCGAAAGCGGATCGAACGGCCGGAGCGTTCGTACAAATAATCCACCGAGCGTTCGAACGTGCGGTTTCCCAGATAACGGTGCATGAAACCGCCCGCCCGGCTATAGTTCTTGCCGGGCTCGGGGACGAACGACTCGATGAACCGGGTGGGCACCACCGTGACCGACTCGATCTCTTCCTCCGTTTCGATCCGCTTCACCTCATCCATTTCACCGACCAAGACCGGCTTCGTGATGGCGAATGCGCTGCCGAGATAGGTATGATAGACCGCCTTTTCGCTCTTCAACTGTTCGGCCAATTGACCGGCATGGTGGTCTCCCGCGTAATAGATTCTGTAAGCGGGTGACACGACCAGTTCGATCGACGTCGGACGGTTGAACGTCGAGGAACTGGAATCTTTCCCGAGCATCGACAGCTGCTGGGCCACGATCCTGACCGGGGCAAGCAACGCCAGCCCGACCCGATCCTTCGTGACGAAGTCTTCAATGCCGAGGATGGCACCCACCAGCCCCTTGATCGCCGTTGGGGGCATGAATGGATATGTCAGCTGCGTGTTGGTCGTATCCGGCCGTCGAAAGAACGCCAGATCGCCCCGCACCTCAAACACGACGCCTTTCATGATCATCACCTTACCAGAGCGGCTGGCGATACGGTTCGATATCCCCCTGTACGGCCAAAGCCGAGTTGACCCAAATCCGGCAGCGGGCGATCCGGTCCCGTTCCGCCTGCAGACGTTCGATCAGTGCCGTCACATCCAGTTTGATGTCCTGCAGGGAAGACGGGCGCCTGTCCGCCGCCTTCCAAGCATCTCTTTCCGGAAGCAGCCGGATGAAGTCCTCGAGATACCCGATGCGGTAATGCGGATCATGATATTCGACATGTGCGAGGAACAGCGGCTGCTGCTGGCCCCTGCCTCTCGCCTGGCGATGCTGGGTGCCTTGCCACAGCGCCCGGAGCAGGAGCTCCTGGTCTTCTTCCGTCATGCCGGTCTGCCGCGCGTTGGCGGCATTGATCACCGCCGGCATGGCAAAGACGGCAAACGGCACCGTATAGGTCGTCCAGATCGTGCCCTGGGATTTCGCTTCTTCGCCTTCGCGTGCTCCATCCGAACTCGGCATGACAACGGTCCCCTGCACATACTGGGTATCCACCGGATGCAGGGAGTGCGCCCAACCGAACTGGACGGGACCGGTCAGATGGAAAGAAACCTTTTTCACGGAAAACACGATGCCGAACGTCCTGACATCGAAGCTGTGCTGCAAAAGGACGCCTTTCGGTTCCTTGTCGAATTCTTTCGCCTTGCCGGCGTCAGCGGCGATTTTGGCCGCCAGGCTGCCGCGGCCGAGCAATGCGCCCTTTTCATTCTCGATTTGCTGGACGAAGATGAAATGCCGCTTGTCGGGACCGCCATCGGGATACAGCGACAGGACAAAGTCCCGGACATCGCGCTTGATGCTGACATCGCTCAATGAAATTCGTCCGTCTTCCTCGGGGAACAGTCTGCGCGCATCGCTGTCGTTCAGCGGATCCCGGTTGGGAATGCCGTCTTTCACCGATTTCACAAAGACCAGTTCACCATTGCGGATCGTCATTCCAAAATCTCCTCCTTCGATTCCGATTCATTTTGCACATCGTCCTGCGGGACATTGTCCACCTTCCTGTACATCAGATAACCGGACCAGAACGCACTGACAAATTCGTGACGATACTTGTCCAGCAGACCTTCCCGGGAATAATCCGTGAAGAGCAGCAGTGCTCTGGCCAGGGCGGGGAAAAAGTTCCTGCTGATCTTCAAATCCCGCTGCTCGATCAATTTCTGGAACTCGTTGAGCCCGTCCTGCCATACCATCTGCGGCGTCAATTTGCTGCCGAACTTGAGCAGCCGGGTGCGGACATATTGGCTCCGCGTCTTGGCATAATAGGAGTTTTCGAATTGCTTTGTCAGCAGGCCGCTGACAAATCCCAGTTCCGGCACATCCCAATCCGGCTCATTGTCCCAGTTCCCGGATTCGTAGACGTCCAGCAGCCGTTTCCAGTCCACGCTCCCAATCTCCTTTCCCTCTCCAATGATTTGCTTCTGACATTTCGCGGCAAAATCCAGAAACGCCCAATAAAACAGCAGTTCACGTCTGACATGATGCCAGGCTTGCAGTTTGGCGCCGTCATTGCATTTGCGGGCGGTGGCTTCATGGATCCGTTCCAGTCGGATCGGCTGCCGATGCAGCACCTTCTGCATCATGTCCCAGACATAGCCGGGGCCATAAGCGTTGCCCAGGAGCGCCGGCAGATTCTCCAGCGACGGATGAACGGCTTCATCGGAAATCCCTAAAGCCTTTTTGATGTCCGGCACGACCATGCTTTGCAGTTCCATCAGAATGTCCTGAATTTTCCGCGCCACGCTTGGGATGACGTCCTCGATCATCGCCCGGATGTGCATGTTGCCGCGGGACAAGTCGCCGGAATAATAGAGAATTGTCAGGCGGTATTCATCGCCGCTTTCGGGAATTACGCGATCGAGGCCGGCCAAAAGCCGCAAATGCAGTGCGCTCCTGCTGAGATCTTCCTGCTGGCCCCATTGCCTCAGCATTTTTTTGTATTTCTGAAACTGCTGTTCGGCATCTCCGTCCAGCAGAGGCAGCAGCATCGGAATCCCGTAGATTTGCTCATAGTTTGACGCCCTGATTTTTTGGCGCACGTCCGCATGTATGATTGGCGCGAACATTTCCTTCAGGGTTGCGGATGAAATCGGAACCTGGATTTCTTTCATGAACTGCGTGCCGTAGTAGAAATATTCGTAGGTTTCCGGATCCACCTTGATGCCTTTTGTCCATTCGTCGTCTTTCCAGTAGATGGAGCGGGGCATTTCCCAGGTCGGGGCCAGCCACAACCAAGATTTGTTGTACAGCGACACGACCCGTTTCGATCTGCGGTTGGTAAACGTGGAGATTTGGTCCTCCGCCTCGCCCAATTCCGTGGCTTCCCGAACCTTCGCTTCCCGGATCCATTCCAGCACCACGTCGCCATCCAGCGCCATCCACTTTCCCGGATGGATGCCGCTTTCCTGGATCCTCAGTTCCGATGGTCCATCCTCATACCGGCATACAGCCAGCTTCGGATCAAAGATCATCAGAATGCCGAGCTGCTTGTCTTCCTTCAGCCATTTTCCATGTTCGCGTGCCAGCCGGTCGGCTACGCGCATCGCCAATGCCGACAGCATATCCTGGTTTTCGCCTGAGTACGGGACCGTTTTCAGCAAACGGGGCATCAATACATCTTCGGCGAACTCGCCAGAATTGCCCATCGCCTTGACGTGCGGATCCCACATCAAGTAGCAGGGAAGAGGATAGACGCCCTGGGCGTGGAGCGGATTGCCACCATTCGGAAAATGGAAGGGAAACGCAACCGCCCGTTTCTCATCGACCTGGAACTCCGTTTTGCTGCCCGATCCCGTCATTTGGCCGACTTCCATAAAATGCAAAAAGTCGTTTCGTTCATCGTCCGCCAGTTCCAGGACCCAGACATGCTGGAAGTAATTTTTACAGTTTTCCTGCCCGACATCGGTCAGCCAGCGAATCCGCTCCGTCACGGTCATCGAACTGTTCGCCAACGGCCGTCCGATGCGCACGATTGCTTCCGCCAGCAAGCAGGTTCCTCCTTTCCGGCAAGCAATATGTTAGAATCCACAATGCTAAATGATTTCAAATGTTCCGAAACCCTGAGATCCTTTCCCACCCAGACAAGAGTTATACGCCAGGCGAAGAAGCCGCGGATCCCCCGTCACCTCATACTCTCCCATCCATCCTTCGATGACGATGCCTCGAAACCGGGTGACCACCTTGTGCCTTTTTTCCACATGAAGTGGTTTGATTGAGAACGGCGACTGCATCAGCTCGTCGTCCATTGGATAGAGGCTGAAATACCTTCGCTTGAGGTTGGCTTCGATCATGGGCGAGAATTGCTCGTGATGAGGGGCGTAGTAGTAGGTGTACTTCACGCCGTTCGGGTGGTTGAGCGTGCTGTAGATGACAATTGGGCTGAGTGCTCGGATGCGGATGACGTCTGGAAATGGATCGGGTTCAGGCAACGTTTCAAATGATTCGAGTTCAATCCGATAGGGACCAATTCGCAAGTCAGCAGAGAGCAACATAGAATGCGCAAACTCTTGAAGAAAACGATCCAACGGGGAGGCCACCAACAGAGAAAAAGGCGGCTTGAACGTGATCGTTTTTTTGGATGGGTTGTACCGGCCGTTTCCCAAAATTCGCGAAAAAGCAAAATGCTTGTACGTCTTGGTCTGAAAGGTATACCCAATCTCATGCAAGAAAGAACGATATTTCTCGTCGTTGATGTTTTTGTATATGAAGCCGATCAAGTACTCCTGATAGTTGATCGGTAGTTCCAGCGGCCCATCCGCGCGTAGATGCAAGAGGATTCTCATACTTCAATACCTTTCATTTTTTTTCTTGTATTCGGCAATGATTTGAGTTGAGTCCGTATAATTGTGTAAAAATGCTATACTCCCAAAAATAAGGGGAGCCATATTCAAATCCCTCAGTTAGAATGGTGGTGTCGAAACAACATTCTTCAGGAGGAGATCGAATATGGCTCAA
>Ga0310841_100161_pt1 | contig 70710 bp, 64 predicted proteins | sample SM_ome_9_FD_201311 | JGI IMG/M metagenome (GOLD analysis project Ga0310841, IMG submission 201311) | Sorghum-adapted microbial communities enriched on stacked mutant (SM) sorghum from Joint BioEnergy Institute, Emeryville, California... ...
ACTCGGCGCGTGCGGTGGCTGGGGTGTTGCAGGCGGGGCAGTTGGTGGTGTTGGAGTCGACGACGTATCCGGGCACGACGCGGGAGCAGTTGGTGCCGTTGTTGGAGGAGTCGGGGTTGGGCGCCGGGCGGGATTTCCATGTGGCGTTCAGTCCGGAGCGGGTCGATCCGGGCCGCACCGATTACACGCTCAGGAACACGCCGAAGGTGGTGGGCGGGTTGACGGAGGCGTGTCGGGATCGGGCGTTGGAGTTGTATGGGCGGGTGTGCGAGACGCTGGTGCCGGTGTCGTCGCCGGAGGCGGCGGAGTTGACGAAGTTGTTGGAGAACATCTTTCGGTCGGTGAACATCGCGTTGGTGAACGAGTTGGCGATGTTGACCGATCGGATGGGGATCGACATCTGGGAGGTCGTGGACGCGGCGGCGACCAAGCCGTATGGGTTTATGCGGTTTGAGCCGGGGCCGGGGATGGGTGGCCATTGCCTGCCGGTGGATCCGTTCTATCTGTCGTGGCGGGCGCGGGAGTTCGACATGACGACGGAGTTCGTGGAGTTGGCGGGCCGGATCAATCAGCAGATGCCCTATCACTGCGTGGCGCGGATCGAGCGCGCATTGAATGATCAGGCCAAGGCGGTGCGGGGCAGCAAGGTCGCGTTGCTGGGGGTGTCCTACAAGGCCGGCGTCGGGGACACGCGCGAGTCGCCCGCGTTGAAGATCGCCAGTCTGCTGTCGGGGCTGGGGGCCGATGTGCATTACCACGATCCGTATGTGCCCGAGTTGCGCGATCACGGCCTGCGCAACGAGCCGCTGGACCGGGTGCTCGACGGGGCCGATCTGGCCGTGATCGTGACCGCCCACCCCGACATCGACCATCACGCCATCGCCACCCGCGTGCCCGCGCTGCTGGACCTCCGCGGCGTCACGCGCGGCGTCGAGACCGGGAACGTGGTCCGCCTGTGAACGTCGGCGTCGTCGGCCTCGGCTACTGGGGCCCCAACCTCGCGCGCAACTTCGACGCGCTCCCGGACTGCGACCTGACGTGGCTCTGCGACGGCCGCGAGGAGGTCCGCGCCAAGTACGAGCCGATCTACCGCTCGACGCGCTTCACCGGCGAGCTCGACGACCTGCTGAACGACGACGCGCTCGACGCGGTCGTCCTCGCGACGCCGGTGCCCACGCACGCCGACCTCGCGGTGCGCGTGCTCGAGGCCGGCAAGCACTGCTTCGTCGAGAAGCCGCTGGCCACCACCACCGCCGACGCCGAGCGCGCCGTCGAGGCCGCCGAGCGCAGCGGCCGGATCCTCATGGTCGGGCACCTGCTCCAGTACCACCCGGGCGTCAACAAGCTCAAGGAGCTGGTCGACGCGGGCGAGCTGGGCGACATCCACTACATCTACGGCAACCGCCTCAACCTCGGCCAGCTCCGCCACGAGGAGAACGCGCTGTGGTCGCTCGGCGCGCACGACATCTCCGTCGTCCTGCATCTGGCCGGCGACGAGGAGCCCTACGAGTTCTCCGCCCGCGGCGAGAGCTACATGCGCCCGGGCATCGAGGACGTCGTCTTCGGCTTCATGCGCTTCCCGTCCGGCCTGGCCGCGCACCTGCACCTGAGCTGGCTGGACCCGCACAAGGAGCGGCGCTTCACGGTCGTCGGCTCCAAGCGCATGGCCACGTTCGACGACATGGACCTCGAGCGCAAGGTCACGATCTACGACAAGGGCTTCGACGAGTCGATCCACTCCTACGGCGAGTACGTGATGCGCTCCGGCGACATCTGGAGCCCGCGCGTGCCGAACGCCGAGCCGCTGCGGCTGGAGTGCGAGCACTTCCTCGACTGCATCCGCGAGGGCCGCACGCCGGTGTCGGACGGGCCCAGCGGCCTGCGGGTCGTGCGCGTGCTCGAGCAGCTCCAGGACGAGCTGGAGCGCCACCGGCGCGAGCAGGTGGTGGCCCGTGGCTGACCCGGTGCTCGGCGAGGGGGTCGTCGTCGGCGACGGCGTCACGTTCGGCGAGAACGTCGTCGTGCACGCCGGCACCGTGATCGGCGACGGCTGCGTGATCGAGGACAACGTCGTGCTCGGCAAGGTGCCCAAGCTCGCGCGCTCCAGCGCGGCCGCGGGCAAGCCGGCGCCGCCCGGGCTGCAGCTCGGCGAGCGGGTGACCGTGTGCAGCGGCGCCGTCGTGTTCGCGGGCGCGCGCATCGGCGACCGCGTGATCCTCGGCGACCAGACCTACGTGCGTGAGCGGGCCGAGATCGGGCCCGACACGGTCATCGGACGCGGCGCCTGCGTCGACAACGACGTGCGCGTCGGCGCCCGCTGCAAGGTCCAGACGATGGTCTACCTGACCGCCAACTCGCTGCTGGAGGACGACGTGTTCGTCGGCCCGTGCGCGATGACGACCAACGACGACACGATGTCCCGCCACGGCAAGGACTACGAGCTGCGCGGCGCCACGCTGCGCCGCGCCAGCCGCATCGGCGGCGGCGCCGTCCTCACCCCGGGCGTCGAGGTCGGCGAGGAGGGCTTCGTCGCCGCGGGCGCGCTCGTCACCCGCGACGTGCCCCCGCGCGGGGTCGTGCTCGGGGTCCCGGCGCGCGTCATCCGCGACGTGCCCGACGAGGACCTCCTGGAGAGGTGGCGCTGACGCGCCACCGAACCTGGGCGATCTTTCCCAGACCTCAACAAACGTCACCCGCGATCCGATACTGCCGGGCGTGGTCCGTCGCTTCGCCGTGCTCGCAACGCTGCTGGCCGTCCTCGCGGCGGCCGCGCCCGCCACGGCCGCGCCGGTCGGCCTGCGCACGCTGATCCCCGGCGCCAGGGGCGACGACGTGCGCACCGTGCAGTCGCTGCTGCGCACGCTCATGGCCGAGCGGATCGCCGTCGACGGCATCTACGGGCCGCAGACCACCGAGGCCGCGCGCCGGTTCGAGGTCGCCAACGCGCTCGGCGTCAACGGCCGCCTCACCCGCGGCGAGCAGCGCCTGCTGCGCCACTTCACCCGCGAGGCCGTCGCGGAGCGCCGCGCCGCCGCCGCGCTCGAGCGAGCCGCCGAGAGCGCCGCGCCCGTATCCGAGCCCGTCGCCCCGCCCCCGCCCGCCGGCGCGCCCGCCGCGACCGCGACCGCCGTCCTCAACCCCGACGGGACCGCCACCGCGCCCGCCTCGGCGCCGCCGGCCGTGCACGCCATCGTCGCCGCCGCCAACGAGATCGCCAACCACCCGTACCGCTACGGCGGCGGCCACCGCACCTGGGTCGACACCGGCTACGACTGCTCGGGCTCGGTGTCCTATGCCCTGCACGGCGCCGGCCTGCTCGCCGCCTCCGCGCCGTCCGGCGCCTTCGAGACGTGGGGCGAGCCGGGGCCCGGACGGTGGGTCACGATCTACGCCCACAAGACCCACATGTACATGGTCGTCGCGGGCCTGCGCTTCGACACGTCGGGCGCCAAGCCGTCGCGCTGGCAGACCGCGCCGCGTTCCTCCGACGGCTTCACCGTCCGCCATCCGCCCGGCCTGTAGCGGCCCGTTGACGCAGGATCGCGCCCAGCGGCGGGCGAAACCGCACCTTCGCCGCCTCGAGCCGGTTCAAGAGAACGCCGTGACCAGCAGTCTTCGCCGGACCCTGACCCTGGCCGTCCTCGCCGCGGCGGCCGTCCTCGCCGTCCTCCCCGCGGCCGCCTCCGCCGCCGCCCACGGACCCTGCCTCGTCGACGCCAGCGGAGGCGAGCGCTGCACGATCTGGTACGGCCGCGTCGTCCAGGTCGACGACGGCGACACGTTGCGGGTGAAGGTCGGCAGCCGCACCCTGCGCGTGCGCATCACCGGCATCCAGGCCATGGAGCTGACGAACTACAACCAGCGCCACCGCGCCGGCCAGTGCCACGCGGTCGAGGCCGCCGACCGCCTCGAGCAGCTCGTCGCCCAGGGCAAGGGCCAGGTGCGCCTCGCCGCGATGGACCATCGCAGCGCCTCGCGCGGGCGCCCGATGCGCTCGGTCGCCGTCAAGCGCGGCAGCCGCTGGGTCGACGTCGGGCGCACGCTCCTGCGCGAGGGCCTCGTCCTGTGGATGCCGAGCCGCACCGAGTGGGCGTGGAACCCGCGCTATGCGATCTACGTCGAGCAGGCGCAGGCCGCCCGCGTCGGCCTCTGGAACACGAGCGCGTGCGGCGCCGGGCCGAACGAGGGCCACCCGCTGAAGCTGTGGGTGAACTGGAAGAGCGACGCCAGCCAGCCCGGCAACCCCGACAACGAGTGGGTGCGCATCCGCAACCTCGACGCCGAGCACCCGCTGCCGATCGGCGGCTGGTGGCTGCGCGACTCCGGCCTGCGCGAGTACCGCTTCCCGCCGCACGCGGTGATCCCCGCCGGGGGCGTCATCACGCTCTACGTCGGCGAGGGGTTCGACGACGAAACGACCTTCCACTGGGGCCAGCGCCAGGAGGTCTTCGACAACGTCCGCCGCGACATCCAGTCCGGCGACGGCGCCTACCTGTTCGATCCCGACGGCGACATGCGCGCCTGGATGACGTACCCGTGCCGCACGAACTGCGGCGACCCGAACATGAACGCGTTCGAGCTCATCGTGCAGCCGAAGGGGCGCAAGGAGTGGGTCGGCGTGCGCAACGTGGCGACGTACCCGGTCGGCCTGGAGGGCTACCGCCTCACCGTGCGCGGCCACATCTACGCGTTCGACTCCGACGCGGTCCTGCAGCCGGGCGAGATGCTGCGCCTCTACACGCGGCGCGACCCGGAGGACGACACCGCGCTCGAGAAGGGCTGGGGCCAGGAGTGGTCGATCCTGCCCAATCGCCGCGGCACCGCCCGCCTGAGCACGTTCACCGACGCGGTCCTCGCCTGCGTCGCCTGGGGCTCCGCGAGCTGCTGAGCCCCGCGGCTCTCAGGCGCGCTTCAGGCATATCGGTCATGCTCCCCCGTCATGACCGCGAAGGAGGACTCATGAAGCTGATCGGTGCCGGCCTCCCGCGTACGGCCACGACCTCGCAGATGCTGGCATTCGAGACGCTCGGACTCGGGCCCTGCTACCACATGCGCGACCTGATGGCGAACATGGACCAGGTCGCCCTCTGGGAGCGCGCGCTGGACGGCGACGGGCCCTGGGACGAGCTGTTCGCCGGCTACCAGTCGACGACCGACTGGCCGTCCGCCTACCACTGGCGCGAGCTCATGGACGTCTACCCCGACGCCAAGATCCTCCTGAGCGTCCGCGACGGCCTCTCCTGGGAGCGCTCGATGCGCGACACGATCTGGCCGATGTACCACGCCGACACGCTCCTGCACCACATGAGCCGGGCGCGGTACCACGTCGATCCGCAGTGGCGCGCGTGGGTCGACCTGATGATCCGGATGACCTGGACGCACGAGGCGCCGTTCGCGGGCTCCTACGCGGACAGCGGCCAGATGATCGCCGCGATGGAGCGCTGGAACGGCGAGGTCATCAGCACGGTCCCGGCCGACCGGCTGCTCGTGTGGCGCCCCGAGGACGGCTGGGAGCCGCTCTGCGAGTTCCTCGACGTGCCGGTCCCCGACGAGCCGTTCCCGCACGTCAACGACACGCAGGCGTTCCGCGAGCTGATCGTCGGCGGCTCGCTGCGCGCGGTGCAGGCGTGGTTCGACGCAGAGACCGCCCAGCAACCGGTCCGCGGCTGACGCGCCGCGAGGCGTTCGCCCTCGGGGGCGCGACCGCGCTCGCCGCGGGGCTGGCCGCCTGCGGCGACGACGACGAGCCCGACGTCTCGCGCGCCGAGGACGCGCCGAACGTCCTCTTGATCGTCACCGACTCCACGCGAGCCGACTACCTCGGCGCCTACAACCCGAACGCGCCGGCGCCGACGCCGAACCTCGACGCGCTCGCGCGCCAGTCGCTGCGCTTCACGCACGCGGTGCCGGAGGCGATGCCGACCGGCATGGTGCGGCGCGCGCTGCTCACCGGGATGCGCGCGTTCCCGCTGCGCGACTGGGTGCGGACCGAGGGCCTGCCGCCGACGCCCGGCTGGTCGGGCATCCAGCCCAACCAGCCGATACTCACGCGCGTCCTCAGCGCCGCCGGGGTCACGACCGGCTACGCGACCGACAACCCGTTCCTCGTCGGACCGGTCTACGAGGAGTTCCGCCGCACGCTGGACCTGTCCGTCGCCGACCTCTCGCAGGCCTCCTACCGCGACTACAACGTGCCGTTCACGCGCCCCGCGCCGCGCAGCGCGATCGAGCGCTACCTGCTGCCGGAGCTGTCGGACACGATCGAGGTGCACCGGCTGCGCAGCTACGTGGGCTGGAACAGCCTCTATCGCACGAGCACCCGCCGCTACTCGGCCGCGCGGGTGATGTCGGGCGGCATGCGGATGCTCGAGCAGCTGCGCGACCGCCAGCCGTTCTTCCTCGGCGTCGACGCGTTCGACCCGCACGAGCCGTTCGACCCGCCCGAGGGCGACTACGAGCGGCTGTTCGGCAGCGAGCGGCGCGGCCTGCAGAAGGACGGCATCCAGCCCATCCAGCCGTTCAACACGCCCGCCAGCTACGCGTCGAAGCTCGGCCTCGACGAGGAGACCATCCAGGTCGTGCGCCAGCTCTACGCGGGCGAGCTGGCGTTCGCCGACGCGTGGATCGGGCGGCTGCTGCAGCGCCTCGACGAGCTGGGGCTGGCCGAGAACACCGTGGTCATCTACCTCAGCGACCACGGGGTGATGCTGGGCGAGCACGACATCGTCGGCAAGGCGGCCGCCGACCCGTACCGCGAGATCTACCACGTCCCCTACTTCATCCGGGACCCGTCCGGCCGGCGCGCCGGGGACACGAGCGACTACTTCGCCTCGACCCACGACGTGGCCCGCACGGTCCTGTCGATGATGGGGATCCGGGCGCCCGGCGCGATGGACGGCGAGGACCTCAGCGTGCTGCTCGACGGCGACGCGCCGCCGCCGCGGCCGGTGTTCACCTCCTGCTACCAGGACACCTACCTGGCCGGCGACGAGCGGTGGGTGCTGATCGCGCCCGAGAGCGGGAAGATCCAGCGCCTCTACGACAACGAGACCGATCCGGGCCAGCTGCACGACGTCGCCGACCGCCACCCGGAGAAGCGCGAGGAGCTGTGGCAGGCGCTCACCGACGCCGCCGGCGGGACGCTGCCGGTGTTCGGCCTCGCGGAGGTGGTCGGCGGCTGATGGACGGCACGGGCGCGACCCGCGGGCTGCGCCGGCGGGGGCTGCTGGGCGCGGGGCTCGCCGGGGCGGCCGCGCTCGCCGGGCTGCGGCCCGGCCGGGCCGGGGCGCTGGAGGACGGGCTGCCGGGCACCGGGCCGCTGCAGGCGGGCGAGCGCCCGAACGTGCTGCTCGTGGTGATGGACCGCATGCGCGCCGACGCCGTCGGCGCCTACGACGGTCCCGGCGCGCGCACTCCGAACCTCGACCGTCTCGCCGACCGCGCGCTGCGGGTCGAGCGGGCGATCCCCGAGGGCCTGCCGGCGGCGCCGGTGCGGCGCGCGCTGCTGACCGGCATGCGCACGTACCCGTTCCGCGACTGGCGGGCGGTCGAGGGCATCCCGCCGATCCCCGGCTGGAACCCGATCTGGCCGTATCAGCCGCTGCTGCCGCAGGTGCTGCAGGCCGGCGGCGTGCGCCCGCTCATCATCAGCGACGACCCGCTGCTGGGCGGCGACCGGCTCGACCCGTTCCTGGAGCGCACGGTCGCGGTGCCCGGCCTGGAGGGCTGCGACGAGGGCGACGACCCCTGCGGGACCTGCCTGCCGTGCCTGCGCGCGAACACGTCCGAGGTGCCCGGCTACCTCGTCCCGCTCGCGCCCGGCCTGCGCGCCCGCACCGACCCGACCGCGCGCGTGCTGGGGCGGGCGACCGAGCGCCTGGAGGAGCTGCGCTTCCGCCAGCCGTTCTTCCTCATGGCCGACGTGTTCGACCCCGCCGACGTGGCGCGCCCGCCGGTCGCGTTCGTCGACGGGGACCGCGGCGAGGGCCGCGACGTCTACACGCCCGGTCGCAGCGCGCTGCAGCGGCGCGTCCCCGTCAGCGTCGACGACGCGACCGCGCGCGAGGTGCGCCGCCGCTATCTCGCCCAGCAGACCGAGAACGACGCCGCGCTCGGCCGGCTGCTCGACCGCCTGGAGGAGCTGGGCATGCGCGAGCGGACGGTCGTGTGGGTGCTCAGCGACGGGGCGCTGGCGCTCGGGGAGCAGGGCGTCTGGGGCCACCCGCAGGGCGTCGGCGTGCGCGCGCCCTACGAGGTCCCGTACCTGATCGCCGACCCGTCGGGGCGGCGCGCGGGCGAGCACAGCGAGTACCTCGCCACCACCCACGACGTGGCGCCGACGATCATCGGCCGCCTGGGTCTGCGCGCCCCCGGCCGCATGAACGGCGAGGACCTCAACGCGCTGCTCGACGAGGAGGACCTGCCGCCGCGCACGACGTTCACGACGATGATCGGCACGACCGTGGTCGCCGGCTACCGCGACCAGGACGACGACGATGACGAGTTCGTGCTCGTCGCCGATCTCGACGCCCAGTCGCGGGCGGTCTACGACGACGACGGCGACGACGAGACCTCGGGCGAGGGCCCGCGCCTGGAGGGCCTGTGGCGGGCGGCGCTCGTCGCCGGCGGCGGGACGCTGCCCGAGTTCGGCGAGGACGCGGCGCTGCGCCCGCCGTACCCCGACGACGACCACGAGGACGAGCGCGACGAGCTCAAGGACGATGCCGACGCCGACTGACACCCCGGCGCGGCGGCTGGTCAACCCGCCGGCCGAATGGCTGTACGCCCACCGCCGCTCGATCTTCGCGGTGATGTTGATCGGCTGGGCGATGTCGATGCTCGACGCGTCGATCGTCAACATCGCGATCCCCGAGCTGCAGCGGAGCCTGGAGGCCGACGTCGCCACCGCGTCGTGGGTGATCAACGCCTACAACATCGCGTTCGCGGTGCTGCTGGTGCCGATGGGGCGCCTGGCCGACCAGTTCGGGCGCCGGCGGATGTTCGTCGCCGGCATGGTCGTGTTCACCGCCGGGTCGGCGCTGTGCGCGGCGTCGCCGACGATCGGGACGCTGATCGCCGCCCGCGCGATCCAGGGCGTGGGCGCCGGGATGCTCGCGCCGCTGGGCTTCGCGATCGCCGTGCTCGTGTTCCCGCCCGAGCGCCGCGGGTTCGGTCTGTCGCTGATCGCGGTCGCCGCGCTCGTCGCCAACGCGTCGGGTCCGCTGCTGGGCGGCGCGCTGATCGAGCTGGCCGGCTGGTGGCTGCTCTTCCTCGTCAACGTCCCGGTCGGGATCGTCGCGATCATGCTCGCGCGGCGGTGGTGGCCGGAGACGTACGACCCCGGCGCCCGGCAGGGCATCGACTGGCTGGGGATGGTGCTGCTCACCGCCGCCGTCGGCTGCCTGATCTTCGCGCTCGTGCAGGCCAACGGGCGCGGGTGGACCGACGTGCTCGTGCTGTGGCTGCTGCAGCTCGCGCTCGTGCTCGGCGCCGGGTTCTGGGCCTCGCAGCGCTACGGGCGCGCCCCGATGCTGCCGCCCGACCTCGTCGGCGAGCGCCGCTTCCGCTCGGCCAACCTGGCGATGCTGCTGTTCGCCGCCGGGTTCATGGGCTCGCTGCTGATGCTGTCGCTGGTGTTCATCGACCTGTGGGGGTACACGCCGCTGGAGGCCGGCCTGGCGCTGACGCCGATGCCGGTCGCCGGGCTGATCGCGTGGCCGATCGCCGGGCGCACCGCCGGCCGCGTCCCGGCGCAGCGGGTGGCCGTGCCGGCGCTGGCGGTCGTGGCGATCGGGCTGGTGTGGCTGTCGCTGCTGCCCGCCCTCGCCGGCTCGGCCGTCCACTACCTGACGGTGCTGCCGGGCCTGATCGTCGTCGGCCTGGGGATGGGCGTCGCGTTCCCGGCGATCAACGTCGGGGCGATGAGCGCGGTCCCGCCGCCGCGCGCGGGCGCCGCCTCGGGCGTGCTGAACACGGCGCGCCAGCTCGGCGGCGCGCTCGGCGTGGCGATCCTCGTCGCGGTCGTGCTGGGCGTCGGCGCGATCTTCGCCCCCACGCTGCGCGCCGACGTCGAGGACCTCGCGCGCGACTACGCGATCCCCAACGAGCGCGCGCACGAGACGATCGAGCGCGCGCTGCGCGACTTCTACGGCCAGAGCCCCGAGCGCCTGGACCCGATCGGGTTCGACGAGCGCGTCGCCGACCGGGCCGCGGAGACCGCGCGCGACGGCTACGCCTGGGCGTTCCGGGTCGCGGCGCTCCTGACGCTGGCGGCGCTGTGGTGCGCGCGGCGGATGGGCCCGCAGCGCGGACGCGCGCCGGAGGCGGCGCAGGCGGCGGTGGCGGGCGCGGAGACGGGCCGAGCGGCGGCGCGTCCGTCGGGCTGACGCCCTCGTGCGCGCCCGGCCCGCCTCGTAGACTCCGCGCGCGTTCCATGCGCCGCGACGCAGCCCTGCCCGTCCACAGCTTTCCGCTGATCGATGCGATCCGCGCGCTGGCGGCGCTGTCGATCGCGTTCTTCCACACCTACGCGTGGGGGGCGACGCGACGACCGACGTCGGCCGGGTCATCGAGCGGCTCGCCGCCAACCTCGCCATCGGCGTGCCGATCTTCTTCGTGATCTCCGGCTTCGTCCTGTACCGGCCGTGGGTGGCGGCGCGCGCGGCCGGCCGGGGCGCGCCGAGCGTGCCCGCCTACGCCTGGCGGCGCGTGCTGCGGATCGTGCCCGCGTTCTGGGTGGCGATGCTCGTCACCGTCGCCTGCTTCGGCCGGTGGGACGAGCTGTTCAGCTCCATCGGCCTGTCCTCGTTCCTGTTCGCCCAGGTCTACACCGACCTCCACGTCGGCATCCTCGGCGTCGCCTGGAGCCTCGACGTCGAGGTCGTCTGGTACGCGGCGCTGCCCGTGCTGGCGACGGCCGCCGCCTGGTGGGCGGCCCGCCGGCGCGACGACGAGTGGACCCCCGTGCTCGCCTTCACCGGCGTCGGCCTCGTCCTGGTCGTCGCCTTCTACGTCGGCGGCGCCCCGTCCTGGTGGGGCTACCTGATGCCGGTCTGGCTGGCGCACTTCGGGGCCGGGATGACGCTGGCGGTCGTCAGCGTCCGCGACTGGGCGCCCGCCCGCCGCGTCGCCTCGCACGGCGTGCTGTGCGTCCTGTTCGCCGGGGCGGTCTACGGCGTCATCTCCGCCAACGACTACCTCGTCATCCTCCACGTGTCGCACCCGGCCTGGTTGACGCCGATGATGGACTCGCTGCTCGGGATCGTCGTCGCGGTGGCGCTGCTGCTGCCGGCGATCTACGACGACGGGCCGCGCAGCCCGCTCAAGCGGCTCGTCGGCAGCCGCCCGGTGATCTACCTCGGGCTCGTGTCCTACGGCATCTTCCTCTACCACGACACCGCCTTCCGGCTCCTGGCGGACGCCGGGGTCGGGGTGTACGGCCTCGCGCCGGGCGCGCTGCTCGGCTTCGCGCTGACGATCGCGATGGCGGCGGCCAGCTGGCACCTGCTCGAGCGGCCGATCATGAAGCTGCGGAGGCTCGTCGGCGGCCGACGCGAGCGGGCCGAGCCGACGACCGCCGGCGCCGACACGCCCGCCCTGGGCGAGCTGGGCGCCGCCCCGGCCTACGCGTCGAGCGTGTCGAGCGCGTCGACGACGCGCTCGGCGGCGCGCCCGTCGCCGTAGGGCTGCGGGTGCTCGGCCGGCAGCGGCCGGTCCAGCGCGGCGACGGCCTGCTCGGCGTCGAGGTCCACGAGCACGTTCCAGCCCGACTCGACGGTCTCGACCCATTCGGTCGTGTCGCGCATCGTCACGCACCGGGCGCGGGCCAGGAACGCCTCCTTCTGCACGCCGCCCGAGTCGGTGAGGACGGCGTGCGCGTGCAGGAGCAGCGCGGTGAAGTCGAGGTAGCCGAGCGGCGGCGTGAGCGTGATGTGGCGGGCGAGCTCGTCGAGCCACCCGGCTGCGGTCAGGCGGGCCTTCGTGCGCGGGTGCAGCGGCAGCACGACCGGGTACGGGACGTCGATCAGCAGGTCGACGAGGGCGCGCAGGCGGGCGGGGTCGTCGACGTTGGCGGCCCGGTGGGCGGTGCAGACGACGAAGCCGCCGGGCTCGACGCCGTAGCGCTCGAGCACGGCGGTGTTCTCGGCCGCGATCGGGCGGAACAGGTCCGCGACGTCGACCATCACGTCGCCGACGTAGACGATCCGCCCCCGCGGGCGCTCGCGCTCGAGGTTGGCCTGCGCGGCGGGCGACGGGACGAGCAGGAGGTCGCTGAGCGCGTCGGTCAGCACGCGGTTCTGCTCCTCGGGCATCGCCCAGTCCCACGAGCGCATGCCCGCCTCGACGTGTGCGACCGGGATGCCGGCCTGCGCGGCGGCGAGTCCGCCGGTCAGCGTGGAATTCGTGTCGCCGTAGACGAGGACGACGTCGGGCCGCTGCTCGGCGACGAGCGGGCCGAGCGCGGCGAGCTGGCGGGCGGTCTGCTCGGTGTTCGTGCCGCCGCCCAGGCCGAGCTGGATCTCGGGCTTGGGCACGCCGAGCTCGCGCTCGAAGATCGTCGACAGCTCGTCGTCGAAGTGCTGGCCGGTGTGGACGAGCACCTCCTCGTGGCGGGCGCGCAGCACGCGCGAGACCGCCGCCGCCTTGACGGACTGGGGTCGGTTGCCGAGGACGGTGAGGACGCGCACGGCGGCGCATCCTAGGGGTCAGCGGCCCAGGAGCCGCCTCGCGCGGCGCTTGGCCCGGGCGCCGGCGATGCGCCACAGCGGCTGCGGCGGGCGCGGGGCCGCGCGCTCGCGCAGCCGCTGGTAGCGCTCGACCGACAGGACCACGAGCTTCCTGGGGTCGTACAGCACCTCGTAGACCGGCGGGACCGGGCGCGCCTTCAGGTTCAGGTCGGGGAACGCGGGCAGGCGGGCCGCGATCTCGTCGCCCCGGGCCACGTAGCGCCCGGCGCCGGCGATCGGCTCGAGCACCGACGGGTCGTCGGTCCGGTAGCCGAAGAACGCGCCGAGGCGGCCGAGCCGCTCGTCGAGCCGGGCGCGGCGCTCGGCGTCCATCCGCTGGACCCACTTCGACATCCTCGACACGTCGATCGGGTCGTCGACGACCGTGCGGCCCTCCACGACGCGGCGGCCGCCGCGCGAGGACTGCACCTGGTCGTGGGCGAGCACCTCGTCGGCCCACGGCTCGCCGAGCCAGTCCAGCAGCTCGCGCATGACCGGCTCGGGCTGGAGCAGGAGGTCCTCGTAGCGCAGCACGACGAACCGCTTGGGGCGGCGAGCGGCCTGGCGGGCGAGCTCCCGCGCGTAGCGGTCGTAGTGGATCGCCGCCTTCGGCAGCGAGTGCTTCCAGCGGCGCATGTTCGACGAGACGACCGCGCCGGGGTGGCGGATGATCCCGACGAAGCGGGCGTCGGGGAACAGGCGCGCCATCGCGTCGACGTGCCACGTGTGCACGGGCGTCTTCTCGCCCCAGCGGCGCTTGCCGTGCTGCTCGGCGTAGCGCATGAAGAGCGTGTCGTAGAGGTCGCGCAGCAGCGCGTCGAGCTCGTCGTCGCTCCAGCCCAGCCGCCGGGCCCAGCCGCGGCCGGTGATCTTGAACGGGACGAACCGGTGCGCCTTGTAGGCGCGCATGAACCCGGTCTCGGGCGGGATCGCGATGTGCGGATGGCTGTCGAGCATCAGCCGCAGCAGCGTCGTGCCCGAGCCCATCGGCCCGACGATGAAGATGGGACCCCCCACGGCGGGCCCCATCTTGGCAAGACGGCGCGGACGTGGCGCCTGTCACTTGCAATCCCTCCGCGCTCACCGTAGTTTGAACGTTGGTGTTCGCTGGTGGCGGTCGCCTCGTCGCGGGAGGAGCGGCGGGCGCCTCCGGTCGGTCACGGGTCAGATCGAACGGAGGAGAAGCATGAGGCTCAGGCCAGTCCTGGCGTCCGCCGTCGTGGCATGCGCGCTCACGGCGGCGGTTCCGGTCGCGGCGTCCGCCGCGCCGAAGGTGAAGGCCAACACGGCGCAGACGAACGCGGCCCTGGAGCAGGTGCGCCAGCAGGTCGCCGAGCTGCGCAAGGCGGTCGACGAGCTGAAGGGCCAGCAGGGCGGCGTCGCCGCGATCCTGGCGGCCGCGCCGGCGATCGTCGACGGGTTGACCCAGCTCAAGAACGGGCTGGAGACGCTCGCGGCCGCGTATCAGTCGGTCGAGTACGGGATCGTGCAGGCCAACGTCGTCGGCGGCGGCACGATCGTGAACCCGCCGTCGTGGAGCGGGGACATCCCCGACGACGGCAACGGGACGACGACGAGCGGGACGGCGACGCTGCTGACGTTCGGCGCCGGCGGCGACCCGGTCACGGTGACCGTCAACGCGTATGTGCGCAGCAACGAGGCCAACGTCAACGGCGACAGCGGCCCCGTCGCGCAGGCCGGGGCGACGCTCACGGTCCGCGACGGCCAGGGCAACTTCCTGCCCTGCGCGCAGCACGGGGCGACCGCCGGCGTGGCGATGACGCCGACGGGCGAGACGATCCAGACGCCCAGCGGCCCCGTCACGAACCTGCCGCTGACGAACATCCGCTCGGCGAAGCCGCGCACCGACCAGACGCTGCCGGGCAGCGACGCCCCGCAGCTCGTGGCGTGCACGTTCACGAGCGTGGCCGGCGTGCCGGCGTACTACACGCTCGAGTACTCGGCGTCGTTCCTCGACATCCCGACGACGACGTCCCCCGGCCCGCGCGACTAGCGGACCGGATCGGCTGAGCCCGCCGCCCGTGGCCCGGCAGGGAGCCGCGGGCGGCCGCTCACGCGTTCGCGAACGCTGCCACGGCCGCCGTGACCTCGGCGGCCTGCTCGGCGGTGAGGACCGCGCTCATCGGGATCGCCAGGTGGGTGCGGGCGGCGTGCTCGGTGCCCGGCAGGTCCAGGCCCGCGCCGAGGTCGGCCATCGCCGGCTGGCGGTGGATCGGCACGCGGTAGTAGGCCTTCTGGCCGATGCCGGCCTCCTTCAGCGCGGCGGCCAGGTCGTCGGCGCGCTCGTGCTTGATCACGTACAGGTGCCAGGCGGGGTCGGCGCCGTCGGCGCGCGTCGGCAGCTCGACGAGGTCGCCGAGGCCGGCCGCCTCGTAGTGGCGCCCGGCGGCGCGGCGGCCGTCGGCCCACCCGTCGAGCTCGGGCAGCAGCACGCGCAGGATCGCCGCCTGGAGCTCGTCGAGGCGGGAGTTGTAGCCCACGTGCTGGTAGGTGACCTTGTCGTAGGAGCCGTGGAAGCGCAGCATGCGGGCGCGGTCGGCGACCTCGGGGTCGCTGGTCGTGATCGCGCCGCCGTCGCCGAACCCGCCGAGGTTCTTCGACGGGAAGAACGAGAACGTCGCCACGGTGCCCAGCCCGCCCGGACGGCCGTCGCGGTGGGTCGTGCCGGCGGCCTGGGCGGCGTCCTCGACGACCGGCACGCCGAGCGCCTCGATCTCGGCGACCGGCGCGACGTTGCCGAACAGGTGCACGGCGACGACCGCCTTCGTGCGCGGCGTCATCGCCGCCTTCACGGTCTCGGCGGTGACGCAGAACGTGTCCGGGTCGACGTCGCAGAAGACCGGGGTCGCGCCGGTGGGCGGGATCGCCTCGGCCGACGCGTAGAACGTGAACGAGGGGACGACCACCTCGTCGCCGGGGCCGACGCCGAGCGCGCGGAGGGCGATCGTCAGCGCGTCCGTGCCGTTGCCGACCCCGATCGCGTGCGCGGCCCCGCAGTAGGCGGCGAACTCCTCCTCGAAGGCCTGCACGTTGGGCCCGAGGATGTAGCGGCCGTCGTCGACGACCTCGGTCATGGCCTGGAGGATGCGCTCGCGCAGGGGGGCGAGGGGCGTGGCGGTGTCGAACAGAGGCACGGACATGGGAGCAGAACGGTAGGGGGCCCACCTCTCGCCGATGAGCCCGGATGCCCTCCTTGGCAGCCGCAGGCCGGCGATCGGCACCCGTAAAGACCCTAGTGTCCGGTCCGCACGACCGTGAGCGACGTCCTCGACAGCCCCAAGGCGGGCCCGGCCGCGCTGCGGGGAAGCGCCCTGCGCAGCGGCGCCTACTTCGCCGGCGTCGCGCTGTCGATCGCCTCGGCGCCGCTGCTGATCCGCCACCTGGGCGTCGAGCGCTTCGGCCAGTACGCGACGGTGATGGCGCTGATGAACCTGGTCGCGGGCGTCACCGAGGGCGGCCTGAACGCGGTGGCGCTGCGCGAGTACGCGACGCTCGAGGGCGGCGCGCGCCGGTCGGCGATGCGCTCGCTGATGGGCATCCGGCTCGTGCTGTCGATCGCCGGCGTGCTCGTCGGCATCGCCTTCGCGCTCGTCGCCGGGTACGACTCGCCGCTGATCGTCGGCGCGATCGGCGCCGGCGCCGGCGTGCTGTTCCAGGCCCTGCAGATGCTCGTCTCCACGCCGTTGCAGGGCGAGCTGCGCTTCGGCTGGCTGGCCGCGCTGCAGCTCGCCGGGCAGGCGCTCAGCGTCGCGCTGATCGTCGCGCTCGTGCTCGCCGACGCGGGCCTCGTCCCGTTCCTGTGGATCATGGTCCCGATCGGCCTGCTGCTCCTGGCCGTGACCGCCTGGCTCGTGCGAGGGAAGATGCCGCTGCGGCCCTCGCTGCGCTGGGCGCAGGTGTGGCCGCTGCTGCGCGACACGCTCCCGTACACCGCCGCGGTCGCGCTCAACGTCGTCTACTTCCGCGTGACGATCCTCGTCATGTCGATCGAGACGAGCGAGCTCGAGACCGGCTACTTCGCCACGTCGTTCCGGGTGGTCGAGGTGCTGATCGGCATCCCCGCGCTCGTGATCGGCGCCGCGTACCCGATCCTCGCGCGGGCCGAGCGCGACGACGACCGGCGCTTCGCCTACGCGATGCGGCGCATCCTCGAGCTGTCGATGCTGCTCGGCATGTGGATGGCGATGTGCTGCGTCGTCGGCGCCCAGGTGGCGATCGACGTGCTCGCCGGCGACGAGGCGCAGCCGGCGGTCTCCGTGCTGCGCATCCAGGGCCTCACGCTCGTCGCCACCGGCGTCGCCGTGGCCGCCGGCTACGGGCTGCTCACGCTGCGCCGCTACGCCGCGCTGCTGTGGCTGAACGCCGGCGCGCTCGTGGCCAGCGTCGTGCTGACGCTGCTCCTGGTCGGGCCGCTCGGGGCCGAGGGCGCCGCCATCGCCACGCTCGCGACCGAGTCCGCGCTCGCCGTCGGCGTCGTCGCCGTGCTCTTGCGCCTGCGCCCCGAGCTGGTCGGCATGCTCGCCTCGATCGCGCCGGTCGCCGCGAGCGCCGGCGCCGCGATCGCGATCGGGCTGCTGCTCGGCCTCCCGTCGCTCGTCGCGCTGGTCGTCGCCAACGCGGTGTTCGTCGCCGGCCTGGCCGTCACCCGGCGGCTGCCGCCGGAGATCCGCGACGTCCTGCGCCGGTAGGCTCTCGCCGCTTGGACTGGTCGGTCGCCCCCGGAACGCGCATCTCACGCCTGCCGCGCCCGCTGCAGGTGCCGGCGATCCTGCTGCGCGAGGCGCTGCCGCGCAAGCGGCAGTGGACCTACGACGCCGACGGCCTGGCGACCATGCACTTCAGCCCGTTCCAGGCCGACGCCGAGTTCACGCGCCTGTACGACCGGATGGCCGCCGACTGGTTCCGCGACGAGGTCGTCGACGCGCGCTGGCGGATGTGGCTGCTCACGCGCTGGGCCCGGTACGCGCGCGGCGTGCCCGGCAGCTACGCCGAGTTCGGCACGTACCGCGGCGGCTGCGCCTGGATGATCCTGTCGACCGCGGAGCTGGCGCCCGACCGGCGGTTCTTCCTCTTCGACACCTACGCCGGCATCCCCGACTCGCGCCTGACCGCGGCCGAGCGCGAGGCGCGCTTCGCCGGGCGCCTGGCCGACACGTCGGCGGACTACGTGCGGGACCTGCTGGCGCCGTGGGACCCGATCCCGCAGATCGTCGCCGGCGACGTGTTCGAGACGATGCCGGCCACCGACACCGGCGCGATCGCGTTCGCGCACATCGACCTCAACGCGGCGGCGCCGACCGAGCACGTCCTCGCGCACGTCTACGAGCGGCTGTCGCCCGGGGGCGTCGTGGTGTTCGACGACTACGGCTGGGCCGGCTACGAGGACCAGCGCGCCCGCATCGACGCGTTCGTCGCCGGGCGCCCCGAGGAGCTCGTCGCGCTGCCGACCGGCCAGGCGGTCCTGCTGCGGGCGCCCGCCGCCGCATGAGCGCGCTCGACGTCGTCGTCGTCACCTTCGACACGCGCGAGGTGACGCTCGAGTGCCTGGCTCGCCTGGACCGCGGGCGCGCGATCGTCGTCGACAACGGCTCCACCGACGGCACCGCCGAGGCGGTCGCGCAGCGGTTCCCGCAGGCGATCGTCGTGCGGCTGGAGGAGGGCGTCGGGTTCGCCGAGGCGTGCAACCGCGGCGCCGCCGCCGGCGACGCGCCGCTCGTGCTGTTCCTCAACAGCGACGTGCTCGCGCGGCCGGGCGCGATCGACGCGCTCGTCGCCGCGCTGGAGGCCCGCCCGGACGCGGTGGCCGCCGGCGGCCGGCTCGTCGACCCGGGCACCGACGACACCCAGCCCGCGTACGCGCCGCAGCGCTACCCGGGCCTGGGGACGCTCGTCGCGCGCGTGACCGGGCTGGAGGCGCTGCGCGCGGCCGGCCCCGACCCGGCGCTGCTGGCCGAGCGCGGGACCGTCGAGTGCGAGCAGCCCGCGGGCGCGTGCATCCTCGTGCGGCGCGACGTGTTCGAGTCGATCGGCGGCTTCGACGAGCGCTACTGGTTCTGGTACGAGGACGTCGACCTGGCCCGCCGCCTGCACCGGCGCGGGCCGCTGCTGCACGTCGGCGGCGCCGTCTTCGAGCACCTGGGGGGCGGGACGTTCGCCTCCTGGGGGCGCGAGCGCGGGCTGCGCAGCCGGCTGCACGGGATCGTCCGGTACGCGTCGGTGCACCTGTCGCGGCGCGACCGGGTGCTCCTCGGGCTCGCGCTGGCGGCGTCGGGCGCGTTGCGGTTCGTCGTCTTCCGCCTGCTCGGCCGCCGGGCGCTCGCCGACGCGTGGCTTGAGGGCGCCCGCGCGGGCCTCAGGCTCGTCCGCAGCTGACGGCGGCGGCCATGAGCGCGGCCGCGGCCGCGTCGTCGAGCCCCTCGCGGTCGAGCCGGTGCCACGTCCAGAAGTCGAGGGCGAGCGCGGTGAGCGCGCGGGCCTCGGCGCCGTCGAAGCCCTGGGCCAGCGCGTCGGCGAGGCCGGCGAGCAGCGCGTCGCTGGACCGCGCCAGCCACGCGTCGAGCTCGGGCACCGTCGACCGCTCGCCGTGGACGCGCCGCTGCATCGGCGCGGTCTCGCGGTACCAGCCGTAGAGCGCGGTCAGGATCGCGCGGAGCCGGTCGGCGGGGTCGGCGATCGCCATCGCCGGCTCGAGGTCGGGCAGCGGATGCTCGGCGAGCCAGTGGGCCGTGCACGCCGGCAGCAGCTCGTCGAGCCCGGGGAAGTGGTTGTAGACGGTCAGCCGCTGCACCCCCGCCCGCCGCGCGATGTCGGAGACCGTCGTCTTGGCGACCCCCACCTCCTCGTGCAGCTCCGCGGCCGCGGCGGCGATCCGCGCGCGGGTCGCCTCCCTCGCCTGGGCGCGGGCCTTCATCTCGTAGCGGCGCTTTTGGGTTGACATCGCGTTCACTGAACTGTACCGTGCGCGCCGTTCGCTAAACAGGCTGTTCATCGAAAGGTGGTTCACCGTGCAGACCCAGCCTGCTCCGAAGGTCGTCGGCCCGCGCGACGGCAAGGCCGGCAGCCTCGGCTCGATCGGTGTCCGCTTCCTGCTCGATGCCGAGGCGACGCACGACGGCGGCTTCGCGCTCGTCGAGCACCCGATGCCGCCCCGCCGGCTCGCGGCGCCGCTGCACCGCCACACCCGTGAGGACGAGTACTCGTTCGTCCTCGAGGGGCGGATGGGCGCGCTCCTCGGCGACGCCGTCGTCGAGGCCGGCGCCGGCGACCTCGTCGTCAAGCCGCGCGGCCAGTGGCACACGTTCTGGAACGCCGGCGACGAGCCCTGCCGGATCCTCGAGATCATCGCCCCCGGCGGCTTCGAGGGCTTCTTCGCCGCGCTCGTCGACGGGGCCGGCGACGCGCCGCCGCAGCCCGAGCAGGTCGCCGCGCTCGCCGCCCGCTACGGCGTCGAGTTCGACTTCGCCTCGGTCCCCGGGCTGTGCGAGCGCTTCGGGGTGACGCTCGGGGCGGGCTAGCCTCCGGCGCTCGTGATCCCGGAGCGCTTCGACATCACGCCCTGGAACATCGATCCCGCGCTGCGGTACGCGATGGTGATCGACCAGCTGCGCGACGTCTGGCGCGACGACCTGCGCATCGCCGAGATCGGCTCCGGGGCCGCGGGCATCACCGAGTTCCTCGACCACCCGGTCACGGGGGTCGACAGCGCGTTCGAGCGCACCGGCGACAAGGCCAACCCGCGCCTGGAGCGCGTCGAGGGGACGGCGACCGCGCTGCCGTTCCCCGACGCCTCCTACGACGTCGTCCTGAGCCTGGAGATGATGGAGCACCTCCCGGCCGAGGTGCGCGAGCCGGCGCTGCGCGAGATGCTGCGCGTGCTGCGGCCGGGCGGGCGCCTCGTCGTCACGTTCCCGGCCGGCGCGACCGCCGAGCGGCTCGACGCGTGGCTGAACGCCGCCTACCGCCGCCGCCACGGCCGCGACCACCCGTGGGCGGTCGAGCACCTGGAGAACGGGCTGCCCGAGGCCGAGCCGATCGCCCGCCTGGCCGCCTCGCTGGGCCCGCGCCGCGTCGTGCTGCGCCGCCACGCCTGGGCGCCCGCGTGGAAGCTGCAGCAGCTCCTGTTCAGCGTCGAGTGGGGGTACCCGTGGACGCGGGCGGCCGGCATCCACACGACCCCGACCGCGCGCCTGCTGTTCCGGATCCTGCGCCACCTCAACCGCGGCGACTGCTATCGGGCCGTGCTGATCGTCGACCGATGACCGCCGCGCCGCGCCTGACCGCCGTCGTGCTGAACCTCGACGGCCGCGAGCTCCTGGAGCGGATGCTGCCGACGCTCGTCGGCCAGGACCCGGACGCGCGCCTGATCGTCCTCGACGACGGCTCCACCGACGGCTCGCCCGAGTGGGTGGAGCGCGAGTACGCGGGCCGGGTGGAGGTGGTGCGCAACCCGCAGAACCTCGGGGTCGCGCGCTCGTTCAACCGGGCGGTCGAGCTCGCGGCGGGCAGCGAGTACCTGGCGCTGCTGAACAACGACCTCGAGCTGGAGCCGGGCTACCTGACCACGCTGACCGGCGTGCTCGACGCGCACCCCGAGGCGGCGTCGGCGGCGGGCAAGATGCGCTCGGTGCGCGACCCGGCGCGCCTGGACGGCGCCGGCGACGCGTTCCTGTGGTCCAGCGCGGCGACCCGCCGCGGGTACGGCGAGGTCGACGAGGGCCAGTACGACGAACCCTGCGAGGTCTTCAGCGCGTGCGGCGGCGCCGCGGTCTACCGGATGGCCTCGTTCGCCGACGTCGGCGTGTTCGACGGCGACTTCTTCGCCTACCTGGAGGACATCGACTGGGGCTTCCGCGCGCGGCTGCGCGGGTGGACGGCCCGCTACGAGCCGTCGGCCGTCGTCCACCACGTCGGCGGCGCGACCACGAACCGCAACGCGGCGCTCTTCGGGATGCTCCAGCGCCGCAACCAGCTCCTGCTGGTGCTCAAGGACTATCCGGGCCGGGCGCTGTGGCTGCACGGGCCGAAGATCGCGCTGCACCACGCGGGCTGGCTGGTCGCGTCGGTGCGCGACGGCGTCCTGCCGGGCCACCTGCGCGCGCTCGGCCAGGTCGTGGCGATGCTGCCGGCCACGCTGCGCAAGCGGCGCGCGATCCAGCGCGGCCGCCGCGTCCCGCTCGCCGCGCTCGACGCCGCGATCAGCCCCGAGCCCTACGCGGGCGACACGCTCGGCGAGCGCGCGCGCTCGATGGCCCGCGCGGCCGCGCCGCTGTTCCGCCGGCGCTGAGCCGCGCCCGTCGCGCGACCCGTCTAGCCTCAGGCCGCCAATGTGCGGCATCGCGGCCATCGTGGGCGGACCGCCCCCCGACACGCCGACCCTCGAGGCGATGGCCGCGCGGCTGGCGCATCGCGGGCCCGACGGGCAGGCGACCTGGCACGACGCCGATGTGGGCCTGGCGTTCCGGCGCCTGGCGATCATCGACCTCGACGAGCGCTCGATGCAGCCGATGCACCTCGGCGAGCTGCACCTTGTGTTCAACGGCGAGATCTACGACTACCGCGAGCGGCGCGACGAGCTGCGCGCGCTCGGCCACGAGTTCCGCACCGAGGGCGACGCCGAGGTGCTCCTGCACGCCTGGCGCGAGTGGGGCGAGGGCGCCCTGCACCGCGTCGACGGCATGTTCGCGTTCGCGATCTGGGACGCCGCGACGAAGACGCTCACCGCGGCCGTCGACCCGTTCGGCGAGAAGCCGCTGCTGTACGCCCGCGACGGCGCCCGCCTCCTGATCGCCTCCGACGTGCGCGCGCTGCTGGCCGCCGCGCCGCATCTGGCCCGCCCCGACGAGCGCGCGATCGCGCCGTACCTCGCGCTCGGCGCCGCGCCCCACGGCGGCGACACGTACTTCGCCGCCGTGCGCCGCCTCCCCGGCTCGCACCTCATGCGCGTGCGCGACGGCCAGGTGACGCTCGCCCGCTACTGGACGCCGCGCCGGGTCGAGACCCCGACCGCGCTCGAGCCCGCCGCCGACCGGCTCCGCGACCTCCTCCTGGCCTCGATCACCCGCCGTCTGCGCGCCGACGTCCCGGTCGGCACGTCGCTCAGCGGCGGGGTCGACTCGTCGGGCGTCGTCGGCCTCAGCGCGCAGATCGCCGGCGACCACCGCCGGCACGCCTTCACCGCCCGCTTCCCCGGCTTCGAGCGCGACGAGTGGGAGTACGCCCACCTCACCGCCACCGCGGCCGGCGTCGTCGAGCACCACGCGGTCGAGCCGACCGCCGCCGACCTGGCGCGCGACCTCGACACGCTCGTCGCCGACCAGGAGGAGCCCACCGCAAGCGCCTCGGTCTACGCGCAGTGGCGGGTCGCGCAGGCCGCCCGCGAGGCGGGCGTGACCGTGATGCTCGACGGCCAGGGCGCCGACGAGCTGTTCGCGGGCTACCCGGCGCTGATCGGGTGGGCGCTGCGCAGTGAGGGCCCGGCCGCGCGGGTGCGCGCGCTCACGAACCCCTCCGAGCGCGGCGCGCTGGTCCGCGCCGTCGGCGCCGAGCGCCTGCCCGAGCCGCTCGCCCGCCGCTACCGCCAGCGCCTCGCGACCCCGTACGCCACCGCCGACGTCGCCCGCGCCGGCGCCGCCGCCACCCGCCCGCCCGCCCCCGACACCGGCGCGCCGCCGCTCCCCTCCGCGCAGGCCGGCGATCCGCTGCGGCCCGACCCGCTCCGGCGCGAGCTGCTGCGCCAGGCCTTCGCGACGCGCCTGCCCGAGCTGCTGCGCTACGCCGACCGCGACTCGATGGCCCACGCCCGCGAGGTGCGCCTGCCGTTCCTGGACCGCCGCGTCGCCGAGTTCGCGCTCTCGCTGCCCGCCGGCCTGCTCTACCGCGACGGCGAGACGAAGGCGGTGCTGCGCGCCGCCCTGCGCGACGTCGTCCCCGCGCCGGTGCTCGCCCGCCGCGAGAAGGTCGGCTTCGAGCCGCCCCAGGCGCGCTGGCTCCAGGACCCCGCGATGATCGCCCGCGCCACCGACGTCCTGCTCGACGACGGCGCCCGCACCGCCGGCCTCGTCGACCGCGCCGCGCTGGCCGCCGACGCGCGCGCCGGCCGCTGGCGTGACCATGCCGGCCTGTGGCGGGTCCTGAACCTCGAGCTGTGGCTGCGCGGGCTGGAGGCGCGGCGCTGATGCGCGTCCTGCACGTGCTGCCCCACCCGGGCGGCGGCGCCGAGACCCACATCGACCTGCTGGAGCGCCTGCCCGGCACCGCGCACCGGCGCGTCTGCCTGTCGACCGGCCGCACCCCGCTGCAGGGCGCGCTGTCGATCCCGCGCAACTGGCCGGCGATCCTGCGCGCCGCCCGCGCCGCCGACGTCGTCGACGTCCACGGCGACCTGCCGGCGATGCTGTCGGTGCCGATGCTGCGCTCGGGCCCCTCCCTGTGGACCACGCACGGGCTGCACTTCTCGCGCCGCTCGCACGGCCTGCGGGGCGCGGTCGTCGACCGCTGGCTCGCCGCGGCCTGCGCGGCCGCCGACGTCACGGTCTGCACGAGCGCGGCCGAGCGCGACGAGCTGACCGCCCGCTCCCGGCCGCGGGGCCGCCTCGAGGTCGTCCACAACGCCGTCGACCCGCCGCCGCCCGTCGACCGCGACGCCGTCCGCGCCGAGCTCGGCCTCGCCGCCGGGCAGGTCGCCGTGCTCTACCTCGGCCAGCTCGAGGCGCGCAAGGACCCGCTGCTGGCGGTGCGGGCCGCCGCCGGGGTTCCGAACGCGGTCGTGCTCGTCGCCGGGGAGGGCCCGCAGCACGACGCGCTCGCCGCGGCGGGCGCGCGCATGCTCGGCTTCCGGCGCGACCCCGAGCGCCTCCTGGCGGCCGCCGACGTGCTCGTGATGCCCTCGCGCCACGAGGGGCTGTCGTTCGCGGTCCTGGAGGCGATGGCCGCCGGCCTGCCGTGCGTCGTCTCCGACGGGCCCGGCAACCCGGAGGCCGTCGGCGACGCGGGCGTCGTGTTCCCGGCCGGCGACGAGGTGGCGCTGCGCGAGGCGCTCGCCCGCCTGGCCGCCGACCCCGCCGAGCGCGCCCGGCTGGCGGAGGCGGCCCGCGCCCGGGCCGCCTCCGAGTTCTCGGTCGACCGCTTCCTGGAGCGGATGGGCGCGATCTACGCCGAGGTCGCCGCCGGCTCGCCGGCCGACTCGCCCGCGCCGTCGCCCTGATCGCCCGCCGCCGGCGACGCGGCCTGCCGCTTCGCGTGCTCGCGGCGGCCCAGCTCCATCGCGCCGAAGGCGCCGGCCACGCCCGCGCCGATCGTCGCCAGCGCCACGAGCGAGCCATGGCCCTCGCGGCGGCCAAGCGCCAGCGGGCCCGGGCCCGCGTCGACGATCGCGGCCGTCGCGGCGATCAGCACCGCGTTGAACTCCCAGCCGCCCTCGCTGTTGAAGAAGCCCTTGTCCTTGTGGACCTTCCAGATGGCGGTCGTCATCGTGCCGGTCAGCGCGGTCGCCGCCAGCGGCGTGGCGACGCCGGCCGCCAGCGCTGCGCCGCCGCCGAGCTCGGCGGCCCCGGCCGCCAGCGCGTTGCGCTTCCCGGGCGCCATCTCGAGGTTCTGCTCGAAGAACTGCCCGGTGCCCTCCAGCCCTTGGCCGCCGAACGTGCCGAACAGCTTCTGGGCTCCGTGGGCCATGAACAGGCCCCCGACGAGCCAGCGCAGCAGCGCCAGTCCCCATCTCATCGTTCGATGCGCCTCCTTCGTCGTCGCCGATAGGTAGGGCCGGTCTGCCCGGACGGCGCCGTGGGAAACCCCATCGGGGACCGCTCAGGGGGCCTGGCCGAGGCGACGGCGCCGGGCGCGCTTGAGCGCCGTCGGCGTGGCCAGCGACAGCAGCGGCGCGGCGAGCCCCCCGGCCCCGCGCAGGGTGCGTCGGCGTCGCAGCGCGCGCAGCCGGATCGCGATCGCCTCGCGGGTCTGGGCGCGCTCGGCGCGGGCGGCGACGTTCGTGCCGCCCATCACCCGCGTGGCCAGCACCTCGTCGAGCGTGCGCACCTCCCAGCGCTCGGCCAGGCGCAGCCACAGGTCGTACTCGGCCGCGTAGCGGTAGCGCTGGTCGTAGCCGCCGACGGCGAGGACGGCGTCGCGGCGGAACGCCGCGCACCCGTTGGGGATCGGGTTGAAGCGCATCAGCACCGGGCGCACGTCGCCGGCCGCGAACGACGTGCGCGGCACCAGCTCGCGGCCCTCGGCGTCGACCTCGCGCATGCGGCTGCCGACCACCGCCACCGCGGGCGACTCGCGCAGCGCCGCGAGCTGGCGCTCCAGGCGGTGCGGCTCGGAGTGGTCGTCGGCGTCCTGGACGGCCACGATCGGCGCGCGGGCCGCCTCGATGCCCGCGTTCAGCGACCGGGCGATGCCGACGTTGCGCCCCATCTCGAGCACGCGGACGCGCGGGTCGCCGGTCGAGCGCGCGATCGCGGCGGACTCGTCGCTGGAGCCGTCGTCGACGACGATCAGCTCGAGGTCGGCGACGGTCTGGCCCAGGATCGCGTCGATCGACCGGCGCAGCGTCGGCGCGCTGTTGTAGGCGCCGATGAGAACGCTGACCCTCATCGCCGGCGCGCGTAGATCTCGGCGACCTGCTCGACCGACCGCGCCAGCGCGACGCGCGGCGCGTTGCGCTGGAACCAGTTGGCGGTCGACTCGCGCAGCGCCTTGCCCTGCTCGTGGATCTCGAGGATCGCGGCGGCGAGGTCCTCGGGCGAGGTGGAGGGGGCGACGATCCCGTTCTCGCCGTCGTCGACGAGCTCGGTCGCGGCGTTGTCGGGGTCGGCGACGACGACGCTCGGCGTCCCCCACGAGGCGGCCTCGACGACGACCATCCCGTAGCCCTCGCGGCGCGACGGCAGGACCATGCACAGCGCGTGCGCCATCGTCTCGTCGATGCGCTCGCCGTCGACGAACCCGGGCAGCTCGATCACGTCCTCGAGGCCGTGCTCGGCCACCAGCCGCTCGACCTTCCCGCGCTCGGGCCCGTCGCCGAAGATCACGCAGCGCAGCTCGGGCAGGCGCTCGCGCGCGCGCTCGATCGCCGGCACGAGATCCGGGACGCGCTTCTCGGGGATGTGGCGCCCAGCGAACATCACCAGGGGGACGGACTCGGTCACCTCGCTCTGCGTGTGCGACCCGGTGTAGAGGCCGCTGAGCACGGTGACCGGGTCGCGGATGCCCTCCTCGCGGCAGCGCTCCGCGGTCATGCGGGCGAAGCAGAACGCGCGCTGGCGGATCTTCAGGCACAGCCGCTGCACGGTCCACCCGACGAACCCCTGCAGCCGGCCGAGGTACTCGGTCCAGTAGGAGCGGGTCCACACCTCGTGCCAGTCGACGAACAGCGAGAAGCCGTGGATGCGGCGGGCGGCCGCGGCGGCGATGACGCTGAAGTACGGGAACGCGGCCGTGTGCACGATGTCGTAGCCGCGGCCGTGCGCGAGCAGGTGCCAGAAGACCCCGAGGCCGAACACGATCGGCGGCGCGATCCGCCGCCGCCCGCCCTCGGTGTAGAGCGCCATCTCGCCGGTGACCGGGATCACCCGCACGCCCGGCACGCCCGGGTCCGTGCCCTTCGGCCACTGCCGCCGCGTCAGGTACGTCACCTCGTGGCCGGCCTCGGCGAGGCGCTCGCCGAGGTTGCGGTACCAGCGCTCCGCCCCGCCGATCGTGTGCGGGTAGATGCAGTCGTAGACGAGGCAGATGCGCATCGTGGGCCGGGGAGGGTAGTGACCGGCTACGCGCCGGTCTCCTCGCGCAGCGCCCGCAGGACCGCGTACACCGCGGCGGCGGGGACGCCGATCGCGACGACGGCCAGCAGCAGGCCGAGCGACAGCCAGCCCACCGGCGCGGGCGCGAACGCGGCGGCGCGCTCGAGCACCTCGCGGGCGTGCGAGAGCGGCCCCTGCGGGCCGCCGCTGAGGACCGCGAGGCCGACCCGCGCGTCGATCTCGCGCCCGTCGACGCGGGTGGCGCTGCGCGAGACGATGCGCGGCTCCTCGGAGCCGGCCAGGATCGCGGCGCGCCCGGGCTCGGCGCTGGCCACGCACACGGTCGCCAGCACCTCGCGCGGCGGCGGGTCGATGCGCGTGTCGTAGATGCCGTCGCCGCCGCCGCCGGGGCGGTCGGTGTGCTCGGGCGAGAGCGCCGTCATCGACCAGCCGCGGGCCTCGGCCGTCACGCGCAGGCGCGGCACGTCGGGGGTCGGCGCCCCGCTCCACACGCGGATCACCTGGGAGCTCGGGGTCAGCACGACGTCCCGCTGGCAGGCGGCCTCGCCGTCGTCGAGCTCCACCGGCGTGGCCTCCATGATCGGCGGCGGGGTCGCGACGTACTCGAGCGCGGTGCGGTCGCGCACCGCCAGGCGCGCGAGCGCGACGGCGGTCACGAGCAGGATCGCGGCCATCACCGCGATCGCGACCCTACGCATGGAAGCGCACCACCGTGAGCGCGACGCCGCCGACCGACAGCGCGGCCGCGAGCGCGAGGATCCCGGCGCCCAGCCCGGCCCGCACGCGGGAGGGGAGCACCTGGACGAGGAAGGCGACGGTCGCCCCGAGGACCGCGGCCACGGGCAGCAGGTAGCGCCCGGCCAGCAGCGGGGCCGCCTCGGGCCCGTTGAGGTCCTGCCAGGCCGCCAGGTGCAGCAGCGCCAGCAGCGACAGGAGGAAGACGGCGAGGACGAAGACCTGGGCGAGGTGGGCGCGCACGATCTCCCAGCAGCGGGCCACCGCGCCGATGAGGAGCACGAGCCCGAGGCCCTGGAGGACCTGCATCAGCCGGTAGACCGCGTCGGGGTACTTGACCTCCAGCGACGCGAACGCGCCGGTCAGGAACTGCTCGACGAACAGCTGGCGGTAGCCGAACAGGCCCTCGCCCGGGGCGGGGGTCATGTTCGTCATCGGCGAGAAGTAGAACTGCCACACGTACTCGAGGAAGCCGCCGAGGTCGTTCAGGCCGCTCTCGCCGGTGCCGGTCAGCTCGCCGGCGAAGCTCGTGTCGCCGGCGTGCGCGTTCGAGTACGCGGTGGCGGCGAGCAGGCCGATCGCGATGAGCGCGAGGCCGCCGACGGCCCCGAGCGCGCGCGCCCGCGCGGAGACCGGCCCGCCGCGCCCGCGCCACAGCACGAGCGCGCCGACGAGGACGACGGCCGGGACGAGCGCGAGGCCGCGGCCGTGGGTCAGCACGCTCAGCCCGGCGAGGGCGCCGAGGCCGGCGAGGACCGCCGGGCGCGGTCCCAGGCGCAGCGCGGCGAGCGCGAGCGCGAGCGTGGCGGTGGACAGCGCGGCGAGCATGTTGTCGGGGTTCACCACCCCGGACATGAACGTGACCATCGGCAGCAGCGCGACCGCGCCGGTCCCGACCGTCTGCGCGAACCGGGGCGCGGGGCGACGGCGGAACAGCTCGCCGATCGCCAGCCACGCCGCCACGATCGTGATCCACAGCAGCGGCAGGTTGGCCAGGCGCATCGCCAGCAGGCGGGTGGGCAGCGAGAAGCCGCTCGTCACCCGGTAGGCGACGGCCTCGTAGCCGTAGTAGAGCGGCGGGTTCTGGCCGACGGGGTTGGGCCCGGCGCCGTCGTCGCGGCGCAGGTCGCCCTCGATCCGGTCCCAGGCGGCGCGCTCGACGTCCGACCAGCCGGGACGTGCGGTGTCGACGCCCGAGAGCGGCGCCAGGTTGTGCCAGCGGATGAGCTCCTCGAGCTCCTGCGACTGCGCCCCGCCCTCGGTCAGACCGACGCTGGGGCCGTCCCCGGTCTCGGCCAGGTGCTGCACGTAGGCGACGTGACCGGTCTCGTCGGAGCCCTGCAGCGCGGGCGTGAACAGCGCCCACGCGAGCGAGAGGACGGTGGCCGCGGCCAGGAGCGCGGCGAGTGGCCGTGGCACCGCGCGGACCGCGTCGCGGACGGAGGCCCGCGCCCCGGGGGCAGACGGCGTCTCCCCCGCCGTGACGTGCTCGAGCGACATCGACGCGAGCGGAGGCTAGCCGCGCCAGCCACTACAGTGTCGGGCGCGCCAGGGGGATAGCGCGCGACATCCTCCGTCGTCGCGCGTTGACTGGATACGGATGAGCACCATCGAGACACCCGCGAAGCGGTCGCCTGACGATGCGGTGCAGACACCGCTCGTGTCGGTCGTGATCCCGTGCCTCAACGAGGCCGAGAACATCGAGGAGTGCGTGCGCCGCGCTCGCGAGGCGATGGAGCGCAACGGCATCCCCGGCGAGGTGATCGTGGCCGACAACGACTCCGAGGACGGCTCGGCGGAGCTCGCCGCCGCCGCGGGCGCTCGCGTCGTGCACGAGCCGCGCCGCGGCTACGGGTCCGCGTACCTGGCCGGCTTCGCCGCCGCCCGCGGCGAGTACATCGTCATGGGCGACGCCGACCTCACCTACGACTTCAACGAGATCCCGCGGTTCGTCGCCGAGCTCGACAAGGGCGCGCAGCTCGTCATGGGCGACCGGATGGACAACATCCACCCGGGCGCGATGCCGTGGCTGCACCGCTACGTCGGCAACCCGGTGCTCACCGGCATCCTCAACCTCTTCTTCCGCACCGGCGTGTCCGACGCCCACTGCGGCATGCGCGGGTTCCGGCGCGACATCCTGCCGATCCTCGACCTGCGCACGACCGGGATGGAGTTCGCCTCCGAGATGGTGATCCGGGCCTCCAAGGAGAAGCTCGTCATCACCGAGTTCCCGATCGAGTACCACCCGCGCGGGGGCGAGTCGAAGCTGTCGAGCTTCCGCGACGGCTGGCGCCACCTGCGCTTCCTGCTCGTCCACTCGCCGACGCACCTGTTCGTCATCCCGGGCATGGTGCTGTTCGGCCTGGGCCTGATCCTGGCGCTGCTGGTCCTGGCGCAGATCCCGCTGTTCGGCCGCGACTGGCAGATGCACGCGCTGATCGGCGCCTCGCTGCTGCTGATCGCCGGCACGCAGGTCCTGTCGCTGGGCCTGTGCGCGCACGCCTACGGCACGTACTTCATGGGCGAGAAGGACCCGTGGTTCGACAAGATGCGCGCCCGCTTCCGGCTCGAGCACGGCCTGATGCTCGGCTTCGCGACGCTGCTCGTCGGCACGGTGATCGTCGGCGTGATCGTCGTGCCGTGGATCAGCGGCGGCTTCGGCGAGCTGGGCAACGAGCGCGCCGCCCTGGTGGGCGCCACCCTCATCCTGATCGGCCTGCAGGTGATCTTCGCGTCGTTCCTGCTGTCGATCCTCGGCCTGCGGCGGACGTCGTCGGGCTCGAACGCGCGGTAGCCCGCCGCGGGCTCACGTCGTCCCGCAGGATCCAGAAGACCATCGCGTCGTCGTCGCCGACGTTGCGCCAGCCGCTGATGGCGCTGCCGTCCGCGAGGAGCGTCTCGCCGCGGCGCAGCACCGGTCGCCCGGTCGCCAGGATCACCTGGACGAGCCCGGCGGCGACCGCCACGAGCTCCACGCCGCCATGGTCGTCCGGCACGCGCACGCTCTCGTGCGCCGTCAGGCGCGACACCCGCGCGCGAAGCCCGGCCTCGCGGTCGTCGAGCAGCGTCGACAGGCGCGCGGGGCCGTGCCCGTTGCCGTTGCGCGAGAGCCGGTAGCCGGACGCGATCCCGCCGCGCAGCAGCTCGTCGATCGTGATGTCCAGGCTGGCGGTCAGGTCCAGGAGCGTGTCGAGCGACAGCCCGCGGCGGCCGCGCTCGGCCTGGGAGATCGCGCTGGCCGACACGCCGGCGAGCGCCGCGATCTCGCCCTGGCTGAGGTGCCGCTGGATGCGGATCGCCCGCAGCGCCGCTCCGAGGCGCGCCGCGGTGGGCGCCGGCTCGAGCACCAGTCGCGCGCCGTCGCGCCGGATGTGCAGGACGCTGCCCTGCACCCCGTGCGGCCGCCCCTCCGCCTTCGCGACCCGCAGGCGGTCGCCGCCGAGGACGAGGACGCACTGGGTCACCGCGTCGATCGCCTGGCGCAGGCGCGCGGCGTGGCGCCCCGGCGTCAGCGACCAGTAGGCGATCGCGCCCAGGTCCAGCAGCATCGGGCACGCCCGCGCGAAGAGGCGGCGCGCCGGGTCGTCCCCGCCCCAGCGGGCGGCGAGCGCGTCGAGCGACTCGACCAGCACGAGCGCGTGCGACGTCCGCCCGATGCGCTCGCGCAGGCGGCGCAGGAGCGCCTCGGGCGTCTCGACGCCGGAGCCGGGCCGGGCGTCGAGCACCTCCATCCCGGGGTGCGCGGTCCGGGCCGGCGCCGGGTCGTCGCGAACGGTCACGAGGAGGACGACGTCGAACTGCTCGCGCACGCCCAGCAGCGCCTCGGCGAACGGCTGCAGCGACGCGCGCCGCTCGAGCTCCCACACCACGTTGTCGCCCCGGAAGAGCCGTCCGAGGGCGCGGTCGAGCCCGTCGACGCCGGTCGACGCGGTGCCGGCCACCGGTGCGTGTCCGTGGCGCCTCATCGGTCTGCCGTCCCGTCCCCGCCCGCCGGGATCCCGGACCGGCCTGGGTGCAGTCCTACTCCCGGCTCGCGGCCGCTGTCAAGCGACGCTCTCGCCGGCGCGCCCGGGCGGTGCCGGTCGACAGCGCTGCTTCAGCGAGCCTTGACCCGCCGTCTCGGCTCTGCGTTGAATCGTGCCCTCCGAGCAGGGAGGGATCTCGTGGCCGCGGTCGGGCTTCTGTACGTCGGCGCCGTGCTGTTCGTGAACGGATTGGCCCTCTACGGGCTCGTGAAGGGGACGTCGATGATCCCGATGAACCTGTTCGTCGGGATCCTGCAGGTCGTCACGCCCTTCTACCTGATCTTCACCGCCGACGGCGACCAGGCGGTGATCGTGGGGGCGTCCGGCCTGTTCCTGTTCGGGTTCACCTACCTGTACGTCGCCATGAACAACGCGTTCGACCTCGACGGCACCGGGCTCGGCTGGTTCTCGCTGTTCGTCGCCGTGGCCGCGGTGATCTACGCGTGGTGGAACTTCGCGGACTACGGCGCGCTGTCCGGCACCGACAGCGCCGTGGGCGACCTGCTGGGGGTGCTGTGGTCGAGCTGGGCGGTGCTGTGGTTCCTGTTCTTCGTCGTGCTCGCGCTCGGCAAGGAGTCGTTCACGCGATTCACCGGCGCCTGGTGCGCCGCGCAGGGGATCTACACCGGGTTCGTCCCGGCGATCGTCCTGCTCAACATCCCGGACGCGCTCACGACCACGCTGGTGTGGATCATCGCCGCCGTCTCGGTGGGCTCCTTCCTCGTCTTCTGGGCGGTCCTGCGACCGCGCTGGCAGGCGGGCGAGTCGCCGCCGGCGCCGACCGCGTACTCCGCGGGCGCATGACGGCCGCACGAGAGGAGTAGTCGATGCCGCAGAACCTGTTCCCCCTGGACAACAGCAAGAAGTTCACCGACCAGGAGAAGGTGGGCCACAACCGGTGGCACCCCGACGTCCCGGCGGTGGTCAGCGTGCGTCCCGGCGACGTGTTCCGCGCGGACTGCCGCGAGTGGTTCGACGGCGCGATCAAGAACGACGACTCCGCCGACGACGTCCGCAACGCGCCGCTGGCGGGCGTCCACGTGCTGAGCGGCCCGTTCCACGTCGAGGGCGCGCAGCCCGGCGACCTGCTGATCGTCGACATCCTCGACATCGACGCCTGCCACGACGCCGACGAGGGCCCGTTCGCGGGCATGGGCTGGGGCTACACCGGCGTGTTCGCCAAGAGCAACGGCGGCGGCTTCCTGACCGAGCGCTTCCCCGACGCCTACAAGGTCATCTGGGATTTCCGCGGCGACGTCGCCACGTCGCGCCACATCCCCGAGTGCTCGTACGTCGGCATCCACCACCCGGGTCTGATGGGCACGGCGCCGTCGGCCGAGCTGCTGGCGAAGTGGACCAAGCGCGAGACCGACCTGATCGCGACCGACCCCGACCGGGTCCCGCCGCTGGCGCTGCCGCCCAACCCCGACAGCGCGATCATCGGCACGCTCGACGGCGCCGAGCTGGACCGCATCGCCGGCGAGGCGGCGCGCACGGCGCCGCCGCGCGAGAACGGCGGCAACCAGGACATCAAGAACTTCACGGCCGGGACGCGCGTGTTCTACCCGGTGTTCGTGGAGGGGGCGAAGCTGTCCTTCGGGGACCTGCACTTCTCCCAGGGCGACGGCGAGATCACGTTCTGCGGCGCGATCGAGATGGGCGGGTACATGGACCTGCACGTCGATCTCATCAAGGGCGGCATGGAGAAGTACGGCATCTACGAGAACGCGATCTTCATGCCGGGCATCCGCGACCCGCAGTACTCGGAGTGGATCGCCTTCTCGGGCGTGTCGGTCGAGATGGACACCGGCCGCCAGCGCTACCTGGACTCGCAGCTGTCCTACGAGCGCGCCTGCCACCACGCGATCGACTACCTGATGACGTTCGGCTACACCGACATCCAGGCGTACATGATCCTGGGGTCGGCGCCGATCGAAGGCCGCTTCTCGGGCGTGGTCGACATCCCGAACTCGTGCGCGACGGTCTACCTCCCGACGGCGATGTTCGACTTCGACGTGCGCCCGTCGAGCGACCCGCCGCACCAGGTGAAGCAGGGGCTGCAGGTCCCGCGGTCGGCGAACTGACGGTGGCGACCTACGAGTACCGCTGCGCCGCCGACGGGACGTTCGAGCTGCGGCTGCCGCTGGGGAGCGCCCCGGAGGCGGCCGCCTGCCCCGCGTGCGGCGGCGCGGGCCGGCGCGTGTTCTCGCCGCCGATGCTCCGGCCGGACCTGCCGCGGCCGCTGGTCGCGGCGATGGATCGCGCCGAGCGCAGCCGCGAGGCGCCGGAGGTGGTGACCTCGCTGCCGCCGCGGGACCCGCGCCGCCGCACGCCGATGGCGCCGCTCACGCCGCAGCTGCAGCGGCTGCCGCGGCCCTGACCGCTCGGACCGTCGGGGGGTGGGAGCCCTCGTCCGCGTATAGCGACGATGAGGGCTCCCACGTCTGCGGAGCCCGGGCGGGCGCGGGCGGCGACCTCGGCCCGCTACAGCTCCTCGTCGCCGATCCCGCGCCACACCGCGTAGACCACGCCCGCCGGCACCCCGACGAGCACCAGCAGCGCGAGGATCGCCAGCACGGCCGGCGCCAGGACCGGCGGCTTGAACGCGGCGATGCGGTCGAGGGTCTGGCCGATGCGGTCGGCGATCGAGCGGTCCTGGCCGGTCGACAGCAGCAGCGACAGCTTCTGCGGGATCACCGTGTCGTCGATGCTCGTGGCCGAGCGGTTCTGGATGCGTCCCTCGATCGTGCCCTGCAGCAGCGCCGGGCGCCGGCCGGCGTTCTCGACGCAGACGGTGCCGATCGCGTCGCGCGGGGGCGCCGGGATCGTCGCGGGCAGCCCCTCGAGGCCGTGGTAGCCGGCGGCGACCTCGCCGCGGCCGCGGTAGCCGGGGGCCGTCGCCTCGACGCGCAGCGGCGGCCCGGTGCCCTCGAACCGGGCGCTCAGCACGATCACCGTGCGCGTGTCGGTCGACAGCGCCACCTCGTCCTCGCAGGCGCGCGCGCCCGGCTCCAGCAGGACCGGCGTGATGGTCGCGAACGGCGGCGGCGTCGGCGTCGACGTCATGTCCGGGCGCGGCTTCGTCAGCCACGGGATGCCCCAGACGAGCAGCGCGCCCACGATGAGCACCGCCGCCAGCGCCGCAGGCCACAGGCGCCGCACGCTCACGTGTAGAACCTCGCGATCGTCAGGCCCAGCCCGCACAGCGACAGCACCGTGAACGTGCTCAGCACGAGCACGCCGAGCAGGGACCCCAGCCGGCGCGGCAGCGACGTGCACACGAACGCGATCGCCAGGCCCATCGGCACCACCAGCGGCAGCAGGTAGCGACCCACGAGCAGCGGGTCGAACGGCGGGCCCTGCAGGTCGCGGTAGGCGGACACGTGCAGGACGGCGAGCATCGCGAACGGCAGCGCGGCGACGACGAGGATCTGCGCGCCGTGGGCGCGCACCGCCGCCCAGCGGCGCACGGCGACGAGCACGAGCGCGATCAGGCCGAGGCCCGCCGCGAGCTGCAGCGCGTCGTACACCCACAGCGGGAACTGGACCTCCAGCGACGCGAACGTGCCGCCGAGCCCCTCGACGTACACCTGCCGGTACCCGTACGGCGGCCCCTGCGGCGACATCGTGCGCAGCGGAGGCAGGTAGAACTGCCACAGGTACGACAGGAAGCCCTTGATCGAGCCCGCGCCGGTCGTGGAGCCGACCTCGCCGGTGATCGACGCGCCGCCGCCGTGCGCCGACGAGTACGCGACCGCGATGCCGATCCCGGCGGCCAGCGCGGCGATGCCGCCGCCCACCCACAGCGCCATCCGCCGCGTCCACGGGCGCGCGCGCCACAGCACGACCCCCAGCACCAGCAGCAGCGCGGGGACCGCGGCCAGGCCGCGGCCGTGCGTCAGCGCCGACAGCCCGGCCACCCCGCCCAGCGCCAGCAGCACCCATGGTCGCGGCCCCACCCGCACCGCCACGAGCGCCAGGTAGGCGAACGCCGCCCACACGGTCGCGAGCATGATGTCGGGGTTGACGACGCCCGACATGAATCCCAGCTGGGGCAGCAGCGCGACGCTGCCGGCGGCGATCGTCTGGGCGCGCCGGCGGCGGCCGAACACCTCGCCGGCCGCCAGCCACGCGAACGTGACGATCAGCAGGTACAGCGGGATGTTCGCCACCCGCATGACGAGCAGCCGCGTCGGCAGCTCCGTCCAGCGCGACAGCCAGTACGGGATGGTCTGGTAGGCGTAGTAGAAGGGCGGGTTCTGGCCGACGGGGTTGGGCCCTTCGCCGTCGGACCGGGCATTCGCCGGCATGTCGCGCGTGAAGCGCTCGAACGCCGCCTCCTCGGCCGGGTTCCACCCGGGGCGGGCGTTGGCGACGCCGATGAGCGCGAGCAGGTTCTGCCAGTTCTGCCACTCGACCTGCTCGGTCGACCAGCTGCCGCCCGTGGTGGCGCCGAAGCTCGGGCCGCTCCCGGTCTCGGCCAGGTTCTGCACGTAGCCGAGGTGGTTGTGCTCGTCGGGGCCCTGCAGCGGCGCGGTCGCGATCGTCCACGCGAGCGACAGCAGCGCCGCGGCGATCAGCAGGCCGCGCAGCGGTCGCGGGATCGCGGAGAGGCGCAGGCGGGCGCGAGCAGGCTGGGACGGGACGGCGACCGCCACGCGACCCGGGCTAGCGGTCTGACGCGCGGCGCGCGCCGACGGGCTCGATCACGTCTTCGCGGGTGAGGTGCGCTCCGTCGCCGGCCGGCGCGGCGTCCTCGCGCGCGCGCCGCTCGGCCTCGTCCAGGCGCTCCTCGAGGAGGGCCACGCGCTGCGCCAGCACCTTCGACTGGTCGGCCAGCCGCGACACCGCCGCCGAGAAGTGCAGCAGCAGGAGCAGGACGAACGCGAACGCGACGAAGAACAGCGCGTTGGGCGGGTAGGCGATCCCGACCGCGTTGGCCAGCCGCTCGAGGCCGTCGCGCCAGACGGCCAGCCCCAGCAGCACGAGCGCGCTCAGCAGCCACAGCAGCGCGTAGCGCTCCAGCAGCCGCCGCCGGCGCACGAGCTCGAGCACGAACAGCAGGAGCCCGGCGGCGCCGATGATCGCGACGAGCTGGATCCGGTTGTCCACGGTCAGGCCACCCGCCTAGATCCCGGTCTCCGCCGCGACGGGGGCTCCGCCGCCGGGCTCGGGCAGCGGCCGCCGCCGGAACAGCCCGACGAACAGGGCCAGCAGCACCTTGACCATGTAGTAGGCGGACTTGCCCGAGGAGATCGACGACACGCCGCCGCCGCGAGCGAACATCCGCACCGGGATCTCCTCCATGCGCAGCCGGTGGTGGTGGAGCATCAGGATCGCCTCCACCTCCGGGTAGTCGTGCGGGTAGTCCTTGGCGAACAGCCGGATCGCGCGCCGGTTGTAGAGCCGGAAGCCGGACGTCGGGTCGCTGATCGGCTGGCGCACGAAGCGCGACAGCAGGAAGGCGAAGATGTGGATGCCGGTGCGCCGGCTGATCGGCGCCGGGTAGCGGTGCCCGTTGTCGCGGATGAAGCGCGACCCGCACACGACGTCGAGCGACGGGTTGGCCTGCATGTGCGCGATGAGCTTGTCGAGCTCGGCCGGGTCGTGCTGGCCGTCGCCGTCGACCTGCGCCACGTAGTCGTACCCCTGCTCGAGGGCGAACACGAAGCCGGCCTGCACGGCGCCGCCGATGCCGAGGTTGAACGGCAGCCGCAGGACGCGCGCGCCCGCGGCGCGGGCGATCTCGGCGGTCGCGTCGGTGGACCCGTCGTCCACGACGACGACGTCCCACTCGGGCGCGTCGGCGTGGATGCGGCGCACGACGTCGCCGACCGTGGCGGCTTCGTTGTACGCGGGGACCACCGCGAGGTGTGAGGAGTCGGGGCGCACAGAGGTCATGACGTTCGGCCGGGGCGTTCGTTGCGCAGTGACCGGGCCCGAGGTCGGGATTGTACGAGCCCGGGCGGCCTACGATCGCTTCCCGTGCACGTGTCGATCGTCGTCGTCACCTACGAGTCGGCCCCGGCGCTCGCCGCGCTGCTGCCCGCCCTGCGCCGCGAGATGGCCGACGGCGACGAGCTGATCGTCGTCGACAACGCCTCCACCGACGGGTCGGCGCAGGCCGCCCGCGCCGCCGGCGCGCGCGTGATCGAGAACGCCCGCAACGCCGGGTTCGCCGCCGCCTGCAATCAGGGCGCGGCGGTCGCGGCCGGCGACCTGCTCGTGTTCCTGAACCCCGACTCGGTCCCGGAGCCCGGCTTCCGCGACGCGATCGTCGCGCCGCTGGGGAGCGGGTTCGACGCCTGGATGGGGCTCGTCCTCGACGGCGACCGCATCAACACGAGCGGCGGCGTCGTCCACTTCACCGCGATCGCCTGGGCCGGGCAGGCGGGCGAGCCGGCCGCGGCCGCTCCGCGGGAGCCGCGCGAGGTCGGCTTCCTCTCGGGCGCCTGCCTGGCGATCCCGGCGCCCACCTGGCGGTCGCTCGGCGGCTTCGAGCCCGCGTTCTTCATGTATCACGAGGACGTGGACCTGTCGCTGCGCCTGCGGCTGCGCGGCGGCCGCCTCGGCGTCGCGCCGGCCGCCCGCGTGGACCACGACTACGCGTTCGCCAAGGGCGCCCGGAAGTGGCGGCTGCTGGAGCGCAACCGCTGGGCGACGCTCCTGCGCACCTACCCGACCCCGCTGCTGCTCGCCCTCGCGCCCGCGCTCCTCGCGCTGGAGCTCGCGCTCTGGCCCGCGGCCCTCGCCGGCGGCTGGGGGCGGGCGAAGGCGCTCGCCACGCTCGACGTGATCCGCGCCCTGCCGCGGCTGCTCGCCCAGCGGCGCGAGATCCAGGCCACCCGGCGCGTGAGCGCGGGGGCGTTCGCGGCCGGCCTCACCGCCGAGCTCTCCTCGCCCTACCTGGGCGCCGCGGGCCGCTCCAAGCCGCTGCGCGCGGCCCTGGACGCCTACTGGCGTGGCGTGCTCGCGCTGCTGAACCGCTGAGCGGCGCTCACAGCAGCTGAACGGCGACCACCTGCAGGCCGCGGGCCGGGTCGGGCTCGCCGGGCGCCACGATCGGCACCGAGATCCAGCCGTTGGCGTCGCTCCGCGCGACCGCGTCGACCTCGATGGTCTCGCCCACGCGCACGTGGCCGCGCCGATCGCCGACGACGTAGCGCTGGCCGCGCTCGGCGCCCGGCAGCGTCCCCAGCGTCACCCGCACCGGGATCTGCTCCTCGCCCTCGGCGCGCGGCGCGACGACGAGCGACGCGGCCGGCCCGCCGCGCAGGATCCGGCCGGTGTCGTCGGCCGTCCCGGTCAGCCCCCAGTCCCAGCGCGGCGGCGTGGTCGTGCGCACGAGCTCGACGCCGAAGCGCTCGGCCACGACCTCGGCGTCGCGGAAGGCGAACGTGCGGTCGCTCGTGGCGCGCACGAACCACGGGCCGTCGCCGAGCCCGGGCCCGCCGATCGACGCCTCCCCGGCCCCCGACGTGTAGCCGCGGAACGTCCCGTCGGGCCACAGCTGGAACGCCTGCGGGAACGGCTGCTGCAGGTCGGGGACGATCGGCAGCGCCATCGTGCGGTCCACCGACGAGTTCCAGAACGACGTGTCCCACCACACCCCGTAGGAGCTGCCGGGGTCGCCGAGCGTGGAGACGATCAGCTGCGCGGTCTCCCCGTCGGGCATCGCCTCGTCGATCCAGTGGCGGCCCTCGATGAACTCGGTGCTCACGCCCGCCTGGGTGTCGGCGATCTTGCGCAGCGAGTAGCCGGTCTCGGCGACGCAGAAGACGGCGACGACCGCGACGAGCGCCAGCCCGGCGCTGCGCGCGTACGGGCCGCGCCGCGCCACCGCGAGCGCCAGCAGCAGCGCGACCGCCACCACCGCCATCAGGTGCGGGTAGGTCAGCTGCGGCATCCCGATGACCTTCCCGAGCTGCTGCGTGCGCCCGATCAGCACCGTGTGGAACGTCTGGTCGGGCGAGACGAGCGACGGCCCGCTCTGGCTCAGCGCGGCGCCGTACACGAGCCAGCCGGTCACCGCCGCGCCGGCCACGAGCGGCCAGGTCGCCGGGCGGCGGTCGGCGATCAGCGCGACCATGCCGATCAGCAGCAGCGGCGCCAGGTAGAAGAGGTAGCGGCTGTTGATGCCCTGCGGCGTGTAGCGGGCGGTGAACGAGCCGACCGCGATCGTCAGCGCCACGCCGGTGATCACCGCCACGAGCGCGAACGCGTGCTGGTCGCGGGTCAGCGGCTTCGCGAACGTCAGGAGCGCCCAGGCGATCGCCATCCCCAGCGGCAGCACCGCGACCCCGACCGCGATGTAGGCCAGCAGCTCGCGGCTGAACTCGAACAGGCCGGGGGCGTCGAGCACGCCGCTGGTGACGCCCGACCGCGTGTAGCCGCCGAACACGTTCGGCCGCAGCACGAGGTAGGCGACGAGGGCCAGGGCCAGCGCGCCGAGCAGCCAGCGGTGGCGCCACGCGGCCGCCTTCAGGCCGCGCGCCAGCCGCGTGCGCCGCGGCTCGAGCGGGTCGTCGCCGGCGGCGCTGTAGCGCAGCTCCTGCACGAGCAGCCCGCCGAGCAGCCCGGCGGCGAGCACCGCGAGCTGGGGCCGCGCGAAGTAGGCGAGCGCGACGCCCGCCACGCCGATCGCGTCGCCGCGCGCCGACGGGCGCGCGATCGCGTGCTGGACGGCGAGCACGCCCCACAGGAACGCCGGGTAGGCGGCGACCTCGGTCATCATCGTCGCCGCCGCGCCGATCCAGGGCAGCGCGACGGTCAGCAGCGCGACCAGGTAGGCCCAGCGGCGGTCGGCGACGACGCGCCGCGTCAGCAGGTAGGCCGGGATCGCCGCCGACACCATGATGATCGCGTTGACGATCCCCATGAGCTGGTGGGCGAGGTTCGTGTCGCGGATCGCCCACACCGGCGCCAGCAGGATCGGCTGCAGCTGCGACCACGAGTTGAACCAGGCGTCGCTGGGCAGCAGCGGGCGCAGCTGGTCGGCGATGAGGCGCGACTGCTTGACGTACTCCAGCTCGTCGGGCTGGATGAAGTACTGCGGGCACTGCAGGACGAACCAGATCGTCCACGCCAGGCCCGCGCCGAGGATCGCGACGACCGGCCACGGCACGCGCGCGAGCACGGCCGGCAGCCGGCGCCCGCGCGCGGGCGCGCGCGGCTCTCGGGCTCGGACGGTCAGCTCGGCGGCCATCGACGCTAGGACGCGACCGCCACGGGCGAGTTGCGCATCGCCGCCCGCCACAGCCGCACGTTCATCGCCCGCCACAGGGCGTCGGGGTCCCGCCAGGCGCCCGCGCGCAGGTCCGCCTCGACCGCGGCCGCGTCGACCGCGGGGTCGGGCTCGCCGTCGAGCAGCACCTCGGCCGCCCACTGCCGGCCGCGCTCGGAGCCCAGCCACTGCGCCTGCGGCGGCTCGAAGCCGACCTTGTCGCGGCGGTCGAGCACCTCGGCGGGCACGAGGTCGCGCACGGCGTCGCGCAGCACCCGCTTGGTGACGCCGTCGGCGAGCAGGAAGCCGGGCGGGAGCGACAGCGCCAGCTCGGCCACGCGGCGGTCCAGGAACGGGAGGCGCACCTCGCGCGAGTGGGCCATCGAGTTGCGGTCGCCGTAGCGCAGCAGCTGGGGGAGGCTGGTGAAGAACGCCTCGCGCAGCAGCTCGTCGCGCAGCGGGTCGCGGGGGCGCGGCCAGTCGGGCTCCTCGTCGCGGACCCGCGCGCCGGCCTCGACGGCCGCGGCGGTCGCGTACGGCGACGCGTCGCGGCGGCGCACGCGCACGGCGATCGCCTCGGGCATCAGGTCGCGGCCGAGCGCGGTGCGCAGCGGCAGGCGCGTGGCCGGCTCGGTCGCGTAGGCGCGCAGCATCGCCGCCGGCCCCTGCGAGCGCAGCGCGTAGCCGCGCGTGAGGATGTAGCCGGCCAGCAGCTCGTCGGCGCCCTGCCCGTCGAGCAGGACGGTCACGCCCGCCTCCTTGGCCGCGGCGAACACGCGGTACTGGGCGTACTGGTTGAGCTTGAGCACCGGCTCCTGCTGGGCGGCGACGAACGCGGTCAGGTCGGCGTGCAGCGTGTCGAGCGTCGGCTCGGTGGCGTGGTGCTCGACGACGCCGGCGACGTGCGCGACCGCCTGCGCGTAGCGCCACTCGTCGCGCGCGTAGCCGGGGAAGCGGGCGGTGAACGCGTGGCGGCGGTGGTCGCCGGCCAGGTGCGCGGACAGCGTCACGATGGCGCTCGAGTCGACTCCGCCGCTGAGCGAGGTGCCGACCGGGACGTCGGCGCGCAGGCGCAGGCGGATCGAGTCCAGCAGCGCGTCGCGCAGCGCGCCGACCGCGTCGCCGTAGTCGCCGGGCGCGGCGATCGGCTGCGGCGCCCAGTAGCGGCGGATCGCCGGCCGCCCGTCGCGCCAGCGCAGCACGTGGCCGCCGGGGAGCTTGCGCACCGACGCGAAGAACGAGCGGTCGACCGGCGGCATCGCCCCTCTCGCGACGAACGCGGCGACCGCGTCCTCGTCGGGCGCGGCCGCGCCGGGCAGCGCCTCGGCGAGCGCCTGCAGGTCGGAGGCGAACACGATCCGCTCGCCGTCCTGCGCGTACAGCAGCGGCTTCTCGCCGAACGGGTCGACGGCGAGGGTGAGCGAGCCGTCGCGCTCGTCCCAGACGGCGAGCGCGAACATCGCGTTGATGCGGTCCAGCGCGCCCTCGCCCCACTCCTGCCAGGCGTGCAGGAGCACCTCGGTGTCCGACTCGGTGCGGAACGCGTGCCCGAGCGCCTCGAGCTCGGCGCGCCGCTCGCGGTAGTCGTAGACCTCGCCGTTGAACACGAGGTGCAGCGGCCCCAGGTGCATGGGCTGCATCGCCCGCTCGGCGAGGTCGATGATCGCCAGGCGCCGGAAGGCGAGGCCGCAGCGCTCGTCCTGCCACGTCGCCTGTCCGTCGGGGCCGCGCGCGGCCATCGCGGCGGCCATCCGCTCGAGCACGGCCCGGTCGGGCGGCGGGGCCCCGGCGATGCCTGCGATGCCGCACATGCGGCGTCAGAGGCTAGTCAGGCAGCGCGCGCCGGCTCGGAGTCCGCGAACGCCTCGGCCAGCAGCTCGTAGGAGCGCAGGCGGTCGGCGTGGTCGTGCACCATCGTCGTGACGATCAGCTCGTCGGCGCCCGTGCGCTGCTGCAGCTCGATGAGCTCGCGGCGCACCGTCTCGGGGGAGCCGATGACGTGCGACGCCGTCCACCCGTCGACGAACCGGCGCTCGGCCGGCGAGTACTCGTACGCGGCGGCCTCCTCCGGGCTGGGGAAGCGCCCCGGCCGGCCGCTGCGCAGCCGCAGGAACGACAGCCCGCCGGGGGCGTGGATGTAGCGGGCGCGCTCGTCGGTCTCGGCGACGACGACCTGGACGCCGATCGACGCGTACGGGGCGTCGAGGTCGGCCGACGGCTGGAAGCCGCTGCGGTACAGATCCAGCGCGCCGAGCGTGTTGGCCGGCATGAAGTGGTGGGCGAACGAGAACGGCAGCCCGAGCGCGGCGGCCAGGCGGGCGCTGAAGTCGCTGGAGCCCAGCAGCCAGATCGCCGGCTCGTCGCCCTCGCCGGGCGTGGCGTGCACCCGCGGGTTCGTGCCGGCGAAGTAGCCGCGCAGCTCGCTCAGCAGCTTGGGCAGGTCGTCGGCGGCCGGGTCGAGCGAGCGGCGCAGCGCGTACGCGGTGATCTGGTCGGTGCCCGGGGCGCGGCCGATCCCGAGGTCGATGCGCCCCGGGTGCAGCGCCTCGAGCGTGCCGAACTGCTCGGCGATCACGAGCGGCGCGTGGTTGGGCAGCATCACGCCGCCGGAGCCGACCCGCAGCGTGGTCGTGGCCGCGGCCAGGTGGGCGATGAGGACGGCCGGCGCGGAGCTGGCGATGCCCGGCATGTTGTGGTGCTCGGCGACCCAATGGCGCGTGTAGCCGAGGCGCTCGACGTGCCGGGCCAGCTCGATCGAGTGGCGCAGCGCCTCGCCCGGCGACGAGCCGGTGGAGACCGGCGCGAGGTCCAGGACCGAGAGGGCGGCGGGGCCGACGGAGGGCATGTGGTCAGTGTGGCATGCGGCGGATCCCGGTTCGGTCGCGTGGACAGGAGCCCCGGGTGTCGGCGAGGATGCGGCCACTCATGCCCGAGCCGGAACGCGACGCCTTCGGCAACCCCCTCACGGAGGGCGGCGCCGCGACTCCCCCGTCGGCCGCCGTCACGGTCGACGAGCCGGCGGCCGTCCCGGCGCCGGCCGAGCCCGACCGGCCCCGCCGCTCCCCGGTCGGGGTCCTGTTCCTGATCGTCGCGCTGGCCGTGACCGGCGTCGTGCTGTGGCGGTCCGACCGCGACGCGCTCGACGCGCCGCAGGTCGTCGCGCGCGAGCTGGACGGGCACGCGCTGGCCGAGCGCTCCCTGCTGCGCGAGGCCAACCTGCGGCGCGTGCTGGCGCTCGTCGAGGAGGAGATGCGCCCGGGCGAGGAGCTCCTGTCGGTGCGGATCACGCCCGCGGAGGTCGTCACGCAGGTGCGCGACGAGAACGGCGACACGCGCCTCATCGACGTCGACCTGGCGTTCGCCGTCGACGCGCGCGACTGGTCCACCGACACGTCCTCGACGCCCATCGACCTCGCGACGATCGACCCCGCCGTGCCGCAGCGCGTCGTGCGCGAGGCGCTGCGCCACGCCGGCGTCGACGACACGCATCTGAGCGCGATCAGCCTCACCGGCGCCGATCGCCCGAGCTGGTACGTGACGCTCGACGACGTGCGGATCGGCAACCAGAGCTGGATCGCCGACCTGGCCGGCGTCGCCGTCACCCGCCCGGGCGAGCTGCCGCCCGCGCGCGGGCTGGAGGGCGACTCGCTGATGCGCGCGGCGAACTTCGCGAAGGCGATGCGCAGCGTCGCCCGCGCCGGGCGGCGGGTCGGCCGCCTGCGCGTGGAGCCGCAGCGCGTCGACGCCGACGTCAACGGCCGCGACGGGATGCGCTCGGTGCACGTCGACGCCGCCCAGCGGGTGACCGTCGACGACCGGCCCGGCAGCCTGCCGGCCACCATCGCCGTCTCCCGCATCCAGGCCGGCGCGCTCGAGCGCGCGCTCACGACGATCGCCCGGCGCGGCGTGCCGGCCCGCCGCGTCGGCTACGCGGTCCTGTCGCTGCCGCCGCGCGTCTCCGGCATCCCGCCGAGCTGGACGATCTTCTACGAGCGCGTGTCCGCGCACCGGCGCACGTGGCGGGCGAGCCTCGACGGCCGCACCGTGGAGCGGGTCGGATGATCGCGGCGCTGCGCACGCTGATCGGCATGGCGCTCGGCGTCGCCGGGGTCGCGCTTCCCGCGTGGGGGCTGTTCCACCTCGTCCGCCAGCCGTCGTGCGGCTCCGACGGCATCACGACCGTCGGCCCGCCCTGCCCCGACGAGGTCGTGTGGTGGATCCTGGCGATGGTCGGCTCGGCGGTCGTGCTCGTCCCGCTGGCGATCGGGATCGCCGGCCGCGGGCCCGACGGGCGGATGCGCCTGTTCGGCCCGATCCTGCTCGCCGAGCCGATTGCGCTGGTGGCGGCGGTGGTCGTGTCGCTCGTCGGCGCCTCGTCGGATCCGGACACGCACTGGGTCGGCTGGCTCATCGCCGGGATCGGCGGCGTGATCCTGCTGCTCTCGCTGCCCGGGATCGTGCGCATGGCGACGCGGCCCCCGGTGGCCAACGTGCTGCACGCGCCGCTGGCGGCGGCGGCCGGAGACCCGGAGGCGGCCGCGAGGATCGCGCAGCTCGCCGGTCAGCTCCAGCGGGTGGCGGAGGCCAAGGGCGCGGCGGCCCGCGACGACCTGGCCGAGCGGCTGCGGCGCCTGGACGAGCTGCGCGCGTCCGGGGCGATCAGCGCCGAGGAGCACCGGCGCCGGCGCGACGAGATCCTCAAGGAGGTGTGAGGCCCGCGTCGAGGACGGCGGCGACCGCGGCCTCCTCGCGCTCCCAGCTCAGCTGCGGCGCCGCGGCCGCGACCGCCGCCCGGTAGCCGTCCAGCCCGGCGCGCAGCGCGGCGATCCCGGCCGCCAGCGACTCCGGGTCCTCGGGGTCGACGGCGACGCCGAGCCCATGCTCCTCGCACACCTCGCGGATCGCCTCCATCCGGGCCGGGTACACCAGCGGCAGGCCGGCGGCGACCGCGTGGAACAGGCCGTTGACGAGCTGCGTCGGCGAGTTCTCGGTGACCGGCACGTACATGAGCGCGGCCGCGTCGGCGTCGGCGATGAACGCGGCGATCTGCTCGGGCGGCACGGAGCCGACGAACGCCACGCCCGGCGGCGGCTCGCCCGCGTAGCCGTCGCCGACGAACGCCAGGCGCACGCCCGGCGGCAGCGCCGGCGGCACGATCGTCCCCGGCTTGTGCTGGCCCACCATCGCCAGCAGGAAGTCGTCGGGGCCGGCGCCGGCCGCCTCGCGCACCGTGCGCGCCGACGGCTGCGCCAGCCGCGCGTCCTGGGCGTTGCGGATCACGCGGAACGGGTGGCCGAAGCGCTGCTCGTAGGCGCGCGCCATCGCCGCGCTCGTGGTCACGCGCACGGCGGCGCGGGCGATGCAGCGGCGCTCGATCCGCTCGCGCACCCAGTGCGTGGCGCGCTCGCCGAGCCGCAGGCGGCGCCCGTCGAACGGCAGCGCCGCGTACAGGTCGTGGGCGTCGTAGACGTACGGCGTGTGCCGCAGCCACACGGCGAGCGCCTGCTCGTAGCCGTGCAGCCAGTACAGGTCGGCGGCCGGGAGGCGGCGGGCCGTGGACAGGTTGAACGCGATCCAGCTCGCGAGGAAGTACAGGGGGCCGGCGATCCGGCCCAGCAGCGTCGCGATCCGCAGCACGCCGCCGCGGCCGACGTTCGGCGCCGACCCCTCGTCGTCGGCCAGGGACTCGCCGACCGAGCGCAGCGTCAGCACCGTGAACGGCGCGTCCGGGAACGCCTGCCCGCTGCCCTGCGCCTCGACGACGATCGACTCGTGGCCGAGGCGGGCGATCGTCGTCGCCTCCTTCAGCGTGCGCGAGTCGCGCTCGAGCGCGGCCGGCGTCACCGAGGCGACGCGGCTCATGCGTCGGTTGCGCGCCGCTGGGCGCGCGCCATCGCGAAGCGCTTGAGCGGCCGCGCGACCGGTCCCGGGATCGAGGCGAGCGCCTTCAGCCACACCGGCATCACGACCCGCATGAGGAACGCCACGTACCACCACGACGCGCGGTCCTGCCAGCGCGCGATCGCGAACGCGCGCGAGGACGCCGCCCCGCCCGCGGCGGGCGGGGTGGGCGGGGTGGGCGGGCCGGCATCGGCGGGCGCGACCGCCTCGACCTCGCGCACGAAGCCGCGGTAGGTCCAGCGGCCGCTGCGCACGACGTCCTCGAACGCGGCCTCGACGATCTCGGCCCGGCGGTCGTCGCGCCGCATCGTCTCCAGCACCTCGTCGAGATTGGAGAAGTCGGGCTCCAGCGGGATGTAGTGGCGGCCGGCCTCCAGCACGCCGTTGTACTGCCCCCGGACGAGCACCTGACACGTGCGCGACACGCACGCCTCCAGGTGCCGCGGCGACACCGCGAACAGCGCGAGCTCGCCGTCGCGGCCGGGGAAGCAGGCGGCCTCGACCTCCTCGAACGTGGCGTCGGGGTGCTCGAGCTCGTACTCGTAGACCTTCGCGCGCAGCGAGCCGTCGCGGTCGAGGATCGAGGCGCCGCCCTCGACGCCGATCGTGTACTTCGAGCGGGCCATGAAGCGCGACCAGTCGTCGCCGTAGAGCGTGTCCTCGTCGCGCGTGGAGATGTCGACCTTCAGCCCGTGCTTCGGGCCCTCCTCGGAGAAGACGCGCGCGATCTCGGTCTTGAGCTGGCCGTGGCGGCCCAGCCACTTGGCCGCGTGCCAGGCGCGGTAGCCCACGTCGATGTCGCGGCCCGGGCCCTCGTCGACCTCGCGCGCGATCGCCACCATCCGCTCGACCTCGTCGTCGTCGAGGTAGCCGGTGAGCGCGAGGTGGAAGCGGACGCGCCCGAGGTCCATGCGCCCGTAGACCTTCTCGTGCTCCGACGGTGGGACCGGCGTGAAGACGTGGTCGACCTGCAGCTCCTCCATCACGTCGGCGACGAGGTCGGAGCGCAGGAAGTCGTCCTGGGGGAGGGCGACCCGGACGCGGCCCAGCCCGCGCAGCGGCTCCGAGCGGCGCCGCAGCCAGGGCGCGCCGTTCGGCGTCCAGCGGTAGGTCGCCAGGTAGGAGGTGTGGAAGACGACCAGGTCCCAGGGGACGCGCCGCACCCAGGACGGGATCCGGCGGCGGACGGCCAGGTTGAGGTAGGCGGTGCGTCCGCTGCCGTAGCGGTCGAACGCGTACAGGTGGTCGCGGATCGTCGCGCGCAGCGGGTGCTGGCGCAGCACGTAGACGACGAGGACGTTCGGGCCGGCGGACATGAGCGCGCAGGACGGTAGCCGGTGGACGGATGTCGGAGGGGGCAGGACGCCGACGCGCCCATTACGTTGGACGGGGTGTATCGCTTCGGGCCGGTCCTCGCACTCCTGCTGTTCCTCGTCCTCGCCGGGGCCGCGCGCGCGGAGGTCGTCCCGGGCGAGGTCGTCGTCCGCTTCGCCCCCGACGCCGGCCAGGGCGCCGTCACGCAGGCGCTCGACCGCGTCGATCCCGAGTCCGTCGAGCGGCTGCCGCTGCCCGACACGCGGGTCCTGACGCTGCCCGACGGCGAGAGCGTCGGCGACGCGGTCGCGCGGCTGGAGCGGGCGCCCGGGGTCGAGTGGGCCGAGCCCAACTACGTCGTGCGGGCCGTGCGGGTGCCCGACGACCAGTACTTCAGCGTGCTGTGGGGCATGCTCAACGGCGCCAACCCCGGCGTCGACATCGGCGCGACGGCCGGGTGGGACACGATGACCGCCGCGACCGCCGCCGTCGGGATCGCCGACAGCGGCATCATGAACACCCACCCGGACCTGGTCTCGAACGTCGACGCGTCGATCTCGCGCGACTTCATCGGCGACGACCCGTTCCTCGACGGCAACGGCCACGGCACCCACGTGGCGGGCACGGTGGGCGCGATCGGGAACAACGGGATCGGCGTCGCCGGCGTCGCCTGGACGGCCCGGCTCGGCGCGCTGCGGGTGCTCGGCGCGTCGGGGGCGGGCACGACCGCGGACGTCGCGTCCGGCTTCGCCTGGGCGGGCGCGCGGGGGATCCCCGTCGTGAACGCGAGCCTCGGGGGGAGCCAGTACTCGCAGCTCCTGCGCGACGCGATCGAAGGGGCGCCGAACACGCTCTTCGTCGTCGCGGCCGGCAACTCCGGCGTCGACGTCGACACCCGCCCGTCCTACCCGTGCGCGTACCCCTCGCCGAACATCCTGTGCGTCGCCGCGATCGCCCAGGACGGATCGCTCGCTCCGTTCTCCAACCGCGGGCGGGCCAGCGTCGACGTCGGCGCGCCGGGCGTGACGATCGCCAGCACGTGGGTCCGCCACGACTACCCGCTCGACGAGCAGTGGGCCGACCCCTTCACCGGTTCCTGGACGAGCGTGGGGTGGACGCGGGTGAACGTCGGCGGGACCGCGTTCGCGGCGCAGCCCGGCGACGGCAGCGGCTCCTACGGGCCGGGCCTGGACCAGACGCTGACGAAGATCGAGCCGGTGCGGATCGCCCGCCGCAGCGGGTGCGCCCTGTACGTCACGTACCAGTCGACGGTCCCGCTGGTGAACGGGTCGATCGTGGTCGAGGTGGCGACGGACTCGGCCACGTTCGAGCCGGTGGGCGTCCTGGGCCCGACCCAGGGCGCGGCGACGGTCGGCTTCGACCTGCCCGACCCGGCGGGCCAGACCTGGGTGCAGCTGCGCTTCGAGACCGCCGCGACGCTGCCGCAGCCGGCGGTCCAGGCTCCGCTCGTGCGCGACGTCTTCGTCGAGTGCCCGACCTGGGTCCCCGATTACGTCTACCTGAACGGCACGTCCATGGCCACGCCCGCGGTCGCCGGGATCGCCGCCATGGTGCGCACCCGCCAGCCGGGCCTCACGGCCGTCCAGACGCGCGAGGCGATCATGCAGTCGGTGAAGCCGCTGGCGTCGCTGCAGGGCGTCACGGTCACCGGCGGCCTGGTCGACCTGCCGGGCGCGCTCGCCCAGGCCGACGCGATCGCCGGCGGCGGCGGTGGTGGCGGAGGCGGAGGCGGAGGCGGAGGCGGTGGCGGCGCGCCGGCGCCGAGCGTCCCCGAGACCGGGCCCGCCAATCCCGACGCGCCCGTCGGCCCCGCGGTGACCGCGCCGTCCATCGTGCCCGCCCTGGCGGTGGCGGTCGCCGACGGCCAGCGCATCCGCCGGCGCGGCCTGGCCGTCGAGGCGACGCCGACCGTCGACGGCGCCCTCCACGTGAGCGGCCGGCTGCGCCAGGGCCGCCGGTCGGTGGGTCTCACGCCGGTGCGCGCGCCGGCGACCGCCGGCCGGGAGGTCACGCTGCGCCTGCGGCCGGGCGCGCGGGGCCGCGCGCTGCTGCGCCGCTCGGCGCGTCAGGCGCGGCGGGCCGAGCGCCGCGGCCGGGTGGTCCGGCCGGCGCGCGCCGAGGTCGACGTCGTCCTCGTCGCCGACGACGGCACGCGCGTGCGCGAGCGGCGCACCGTCGTCGTGCGCTGAGCCGGCGCACTAGCCTGCCCGCCCATGTCGACCGCGCAACGCCTCGCGTCGAAGGTCTTCCGGTTCGGGATCGTGCCCCGCGTCAAGCAGCGCGCCGGGAGCGCGTACATGGACCTGCGGGCCCGCCGCGGCCGGACCGGCCCGCCGATCCGCGAGGCGGCCGGCGAGCACAACCGCGTCGACGACTACTGGACCGGCCACACGGTCAACAGCGCGCCGTTCCTGACCGCCCGCCAGTCGGCCCGCTACCTCGAGTGGCGCTTTCGCGAATACCCGCTGTTCCGGGAGCTCTCCGGCCTGTACGGACACCACGACGGGGAGGCGATCCTGGACTACGGCTGCGGGCCCGGCAACGACGTCGCCGGCTTCGCGATCCACACGTCCGCGCGGCGGATCGTCGGCGCCGACGTGTCGCCCAGCGCGCTGCGCCTGGCGCGCCATCGCGTGTCGCTGCACCCCGAGGCCGAGGGCCGCGTCGAGCTCGTGCGCCTCACCGACGACCACACCGGCCTGCCGTTCGCCGACGGCGAGTTCGACTTCGTCTCCAGCCAGGGCGTGCTCCACCACACGAGCGACCCGCTGGCGATCCTGCGCGAGCTGCACCGGGTCCTGAAGCCGGGCGGCGAGGGCTCGATCATGGTCTACAACCGCGATTCGGTCTGGTTCCACCTCCACGTCGCCTGGGAGCTGCTGATCCGCGACGGCCGCTGGCCCGGCCGCACCGCCGCCGAGGTGTTCCACATGACCACCGACGGCGAGGACTGCCCGATCGCCAACTGCTACCGCGGGCCCGAGTTCGTCGCGCTGCTCGAGCAGGTCGGCTTCGAGGCCCGCTACCTGGGCGGCTACCTGTCGCAGTGGGAGCTGCGCGCGATGCAGGAGTCGTGGGGCTTCGCGATCGCCGACGAGCGCCTGCCCGCCGAGCACGCCGAGTTCCTGCTCGCGCTGCGCTACGACTACAACCACCGCCCGATGATCGGCGACCTGCACGCCGGCATCGGCGGGACGTACCGGATCCGCAAGCCTGCCTGAGGGGCCCGGCGGCCCTCCTAGACTCCGGCGCCATGGACATCCGTGGCAAGAAGCTCGTCGTCATCGGCGGCGCCGGCCTGATCGGATCGCACACCGTCGACGCGCTCACGCGCGAGGACGTCGGTCAGATCGTCGTGTACGACAACTTCGTCCGCGGGACGGCCGAGAACCTGGCGAGCGCGCTGCGCGACGACCGCGTGTCGGTCTACGAGATCGGCGGCGACATCACGCAGCCCGACATCCTGCAGGCCGCGCTGAAGGGCGCCGACGGCGTCTTCCACTTCGCCGCCCTGTGGCTGCTGCAGTGCCACGAGTTCCCGCAGTCGGCGTTCGAGGTGAACATCCGCGGCACGTTCAACGTGCTCGAGGCGTGCGTGCACCAGAACGTCGAGCGGCTCGTCTACTCCTCCAGCGCGTCCGTGTACGGCGACGCGGTCGAGGAGCCGATGACCGAGAGCCACCCGTTCAACAACCGCAACTTCTACGGCGCGACGAAGATCGCCGGCGAGGCGATGGCCCGCGCCTACAACGAGCGCTACGGCCTCGACTACGTCGGCCTGCGCTACATGAACGTCTACGGCGCCCGCCAGGACTACCGCGGCGCCTACATCGCCGTGATCATGAAGATGCTCGACGCGATCGACCGCGGCGAGCCCGTGACGCTCTACGGCGACGGCTCGCAGGCCTACGACTTCGTGTACGTCACCGACTGCGCGGCCGCGAACGTGTGCGCGATGAAAGCCGACGCGACCGACGCCTTCTACAACGTCGGCACGGGCACGCGCACGTCGCTGAAGGAGCTGGCCGAGATGGTGCTCGACATCACCGGCAGCGACGTCGGCATCCGCTACGAGCCGCAGGGCCTCACGTTCGTCAAGAACCGCATCGGCGACCCGACCGCCGCCGCCCGCGACCTCGGCTACACCGCCCAGGTGAAGCTCGAGGACGGCCTGCGCGAGCTCATCGCCTGGCGCCGCGGCCACATGGCGGAGGTCGCCGCCCGCCGCGACCGCGCCGCCGGCGAGCAGGACCGCGTCGGCGAGCTGGCTGAGCCGGTGGCCACCGACGCCGGCGCCGAGTAGCGCCGCCTCAGCGGCACAGCCGGCCGCGCACGTCGCCGTCGTAGACGAACATCGTCGCGCCGGGCAGCTCGACCGCCTCGACGGGCGTCCCCAGCCCGGGCGGTGGCTGCGTCCCGTGCCACAGCACGAAGCTGCGCTCCAGCGCGGGGTCGGGCGCGTACCAGCGCTCGTCCACGGCGACCTCGAACGGGCAGATCGGGACGCGCCAGTCGATCACCGGGCGGGAGGTCACCCGCCCCTCCGTGGCCCAGGTGACGTTGGAGGCGAGGTCGTAGACCCCGAGCCCGACCGTGGCGCCTGTGCGCTGCGAGGCGGCCTCGATCGCGGCGATCGTGGCGCGGACCCCCGGGGCCTGACCGGCGATCTCGCGATCGGCCAGCGCGAGCACCGAGCCGGCCACGATCGCGGCGGTGCCGGCGAGCGCGGCCAGCCGGGCCGGGGCCGCGGCGCGCAGCAGCAGCGGCGCCGTGACCGCGGCGCCGAGCAGCATCGGGACGACGTAGCGCACCGACGGCGCCTCCGCGAGGTCGGTGAGCACGACCGCGGCGGCGAACGCGACCGCGACCACGCTCCAGAAGACGAGGTGCACGAGCAGCGCCGGATCGGCCGCCCGCGCGCGGCCGACCAGGAGCCGGACGAGCAGCACGACCGGCAGCGCCACGCCGGCCAGGATCGCGACCGCGCAGGCGGCAGACAGCAGACCACGCGCGACGCCCGCGGTGGAGAGCTCGAACGCCCCGTTGCCGAGCCACAGCACCATGTCCAGCAGCGACCGCGCGTGCGACCCCAGCTCGGACAGCGAGTCGATCGGGCTCGTCGACTCGGGCGCCTGGCTGCGGTACCCGGCGGCGCGCATCGCCGCGCCCGCGATCAGCCAGGTGACGATTGCGCCGGCGACGACCGCGGCGCTCGCCAGCAGCGCGCGGCCGCTGCGGCGGCCGCGGTCCGCCAGCCACCACGCGCCGACGCCGGCGAGCAGCGGGATCATCCCGGCGATCCAGAGCTGCGCGTCGGCGAGGTGCACGCCCGCGACGAGCGCGACCGCCACTGACGCGGCGGCCCACCGGCGCGGGCCGCCGAACGGCCGCTCGCGCGCCACCTCGACTGCGTACAGCGCCATGACGGCCCCGGCGAACACGGTCGGGGCGTGCATCGTCGGGCGCAGCATCACCAGCAGGACGTCGCTGCTGAGGCACAGCGTCAGCGCGGCCGTCAGCGCGGCGGCGAGCGGCCCGGCCAGGCGCCGGACGGCCCAGCTCAGGCACGCGGTCGTTCCGAGCCACAGCGCGACGGGGTGCAGGTCCCACAGCGTGCGATGGAACGACCACGAGTCGGTCAGGTGGGTGAGCCACAGCACCGACCAGAACCCGTACGACCCGTCGACCACCTCCCGCGGCGCGCCGCTGCCGGGACTCGTCGTCAGCACCCAGGCGATCACCGTGTCCGGGTTCCAGTCGTTCACGGCGCGGATGTCGGCCGCCTGGGCCGCCAGCAGCACGAGGTAGGCGAGGGCGAGCGCGCCGATCAGGACGAGCAGCGCGGTGGTGACGGGTGCGGTGCGGGACCTCACGATGCGGGCGGAAGCTAGCTGCGCCGTCCGACCTACACTCCGACGCCGTGCCGTCTCTCCCCGGGAGCCCCGTCGCGAGCATCCGTGCCGCGGTCACGCGCCGGCGCGAGCGCGGCGACGCCGTCGAGTGCCCGATCTGCGACGGCCGCTTTCGGCGGTTCCTGCCCTACAACGGGCGTCAGGGCGCGGTCTGCCCGGGGTGCGGGTCGGCCGAGCGCCACCGGCTGCTGTGGCTGTGGTTGTGCGAGGAGGACCGCCTGCGCGGCGACGTGCTCGCGTTCGGCCCCGACGACGCGACCGACGCGCGCCTGCGCCACCTCAGCAGGGTTCGCTACACGTCGAGCGACATCGACGGCTCGCAGGCGATGGTGGCCGCCGACATCGCGGCGCTGCCGTTCGACGACGGCTCGTTCGACGTGGTGCTGTGCTCGCACGTGCTCGAGCACGTGGAGGACGAACAGGGCGCGCTGGCCGAGATCCAGCGGGTGCTGCGCCCCGGCGGCTGGGCGGCGGTGATGGTCCCCGTCGACCGCGCCGTCGAGCGCACGATCGAGGACCCGTCGGCGACGACGCCCGAGCAGCGCCTGGCGCGCTTCGGCCAGGCCGACCACGTGCGCCTGTACGGTCGCGACGTGGCCGCGCGACTGCACGCCGACGAGGTGATCGACCCGCTCACGCGGTTCGGCGCCGAGCGCGAGGCCCGCCACGGCCTGCGCCGCCAGGACCGCTTCGGGCCCGACGAGATCTACCTCCTGCGCGCGCGCTGATGGCGATGCGGCGGGCCCTGGGCGCCACCGTCGCGCTGTTCCTCGTCGCGCTGGCCTGGGTCGCGGTCTGGGTCCCGTTCCACGCCACCGACGCGCTCATCTACGGCCGCTGGTCGCGGCTCATCGCCCTGGAGGGCGGCATCGACTTCCCGGGCATCGGCGCGGGCTACCTGCAGCGCCCGCTGCTGTACGTCGTGCAGGGCTGGCTGTGGGACGTCTTCGGCTTCCACGAGTGGATCGGCCGCCTGTGGGCGTTCGTCTTCGTGGCCGTGCTCGTCTACGCGCTGTGGCGGGTCGCGTCGCTGGACCGCGGTGGCGCGACGGTGGGCGCGATCGCCGCGGTGCTGCTCGTCGCCACCCCCGACGTCGTGGCGCTGGGCGCCGCGGGTCTCACCGACGTCCCGGTGGCCGCGATGGTCGCGCTCACCGGCGTGTTCGTCCTCGCGCCCGACGGCCGCCGCGCGCCGTGGCTGACGGCGCTGCTGATCGTCGTCGCCGCCGCGCTCGCCGGCCTGGCGAAGGTGTCGGCGTTCTTCGCGCTGCTCGGGCTCGGGCTCGCGCTGTTCGTGGGCGCGCGCGAGACCCTCGTCTCGCGCCTCGCCCGGCGGGGCGTGCCGCTCGCCGCCGGCGCGCTGATCGCGCTGGCCTGGAACGCGATCCAGGCCGACCGGACCGGCGTCGCGCTGACCGACTTCCTGCGCGGCGTCGAGGGACGGGTCAGCGCCGGTGTGACGTCCTACTACGAGCAGCTCAACGCGCAGTCGCGCGGGTCGTTCATCGCCGGGATGGAGTGGCTGGGTCCCTACCTGACGCTCCCGCTGCTGTTCGCGCTGATCTACGCGGCGGTGCGGATCGTCGGGCGGCCGCACCGGCTCGCCGCCACGATCGCCGCGCCCGCCGCCCTGCTCCTGTCGTTCGTCCTGCCCGCGCTCGCCGACGCCGGCACGAGCGGGGCGGTCGGCCCGTGGGACCTCGAGCGGCCGGTGGCCGTCGTCGGGGCGCTCGCGCTCGTCGTGCCGCTGTGGCTGTCGCGCGAGTGCCCGGACGACGAGACGCCGACGCGCGCGCACCTGGCCCGCCTGGCGATCTGGGCGCTGCCGCCGACGATCGCCTGGATCGCGTCGGCGCCGTTCCAGACCCGCTACCTGTCGCCCGCCTGGGCGCCGCTGTACGCGCTCCTGGCGATCGCGCTGTGGACGGCGCTGCGCGGCACGATGGCCGCGCGCGGCCCGCGCTGGGGCTGGGCGGTCGTCGTCGTGCTCATCGCGCTCGCGGTCGTGGACCTGCGCAACCTCGACGGGCTCGGCTCGCGCCCCGACGGAACGATCAGCGCCGGGCGCACGCTCAGCGAGCTGAAGCTCACCGGCTGGTTCGACGCCGACGAGGCGCGCGCCGCCGCCGACCCGTCGCTGGCCGCGCTCGTCGACGCCACCGGCGCCGCCCTGGCCGCCCACCCCGGCCGCGTGCTGAGCGTCGACGGCCGCCTCGGCTTCTACTGGCCGCTGCGCGCCGTCCGCGGCGAGCCGCAGCGCTGCGCCGACCTGGAGGGCTTCGGCACCCTGGTCGTCACCCAGAGCGCGACCGGGCTGGAGGCCGAGCGCGAGGAGGCGCTGGGCGAGGAGGCGCTGGGCGAGGCGACCGGCGGACACGCCGCCGATCCTGCGTTCTGGGCGCGCTGCCGCGACCCGCGCGCGGTCCTGGTCGCCGCGCGGCCCGGTGAGTTCGCCGTCTTCCGCATCGAGCGATGAGCGAGGCCGCGGCGAGCCCGGCGCCGCGCCCGGTGCGCAGCGGCGCGGTGCTCATGACGATCGCGCAGGTCGTCACCGCGCTGGGCGGCTTCCTGACGACGATCGTGGTGGCGCGGATCCTCGGCGCCGAGGGGCTCGGCGCCTACACGGTGGCGCTGTCGCTGCTGCTGATCCTCGGCGCGATCGGCTCGCTGGGCCTCGAGAACGGGATCGCCTGGTCGGTCGCCGGCGGGCGCTGGTCCCCGCGCGCCGCGTTCCTGGAGACGCAGGCGCTCGCGCTCGGCCTCGGCGCCCTGTCGATGCTCGTCGTGCTCGTCGCCCGGCTGGCGTTCCCCAGCGCGTTCGCGGGCATGTCGGTCGGCGTGACGCTGATCGCCGCCGCCGGGCTGCCGTTCCTGATCTCCTGGCAGTACTCGCGCTGGCTGGCGGTCGCGCGGGATCGCTACGAGGCGTTCGTCGTCCCGCCGGCGCTCGTCACGGTGCTCGCCCTCGTCCTGTGCGCGGTGGGAGCGGCGGTCGACGACGTCCGCGGCATGGTGATCGGGTTGACCGCGGCGTACCTGCTCACCGCGCTCGTCGCCCTCGCCGACGCCGCCCGCAGCCGCCTCCCGGCCGAGGGCCCGGTCGGGCGCGAGCCGCTGCGCCGGGCCGTCGGGTTCGGCATCCGCGCCAACGCCGCCAACGCGCTGCAGCTCCTCAACTTCCGCATCGACCTGTTCGTCCTCAGCGCGGTGGTCTCCGGCGACGAGCTGGGCACCTACGCCACCGCCGTGTCGGTCACGTCGGTGATGTTCCTGATGCCGCAGACGCTGGCGCAGATCGTGTTCCCGCGCGTGGCCGCCCTCAGCGCCGACGCCGCGGGCCACGCCCAGCGCGCGCTCGTGGAGGCCAAGTCCCTGCGCCACGTGTCGCTGCTCACGCTCGTGTCGGTGCCCGTCGTCGCCGTCGGCATGGTCGTCGCCATCCCGCTGCTGTTCGGCCGCGACTTCGACGACGCGATCGTCCTCGGCCTCATTCTCCTCCCCGGCTGCGCGCTGTACGGGATCGCCTCGGTGCTGGCGGCGACGATCAACGGCCGCGGCCTCCCCGGCTACTCGCTGCGGGCCGCCGCGATCTCCACCCCGGTCGCGCTCGCCCTCTACGCCGCGCTGATCCCGACGCTCGGGGAGGTCGGCGCCGCGCTGGCCTCGACGGTCTCCTATGCGGTCAATTTCGCGATCACGGCCGTCTACTACCACCGGGCGACCGGCGACCGGGTCGCGCCGCTGCTGGTCCCGACGCGCGAGGAGGTCGCCGACCTGCGGGCGCTCGCGCGCCGCGGCTAGCATCGCTGGCCCGTGGCGCAGCGCCTGCGCATCCTCCACACCGTCGAGTTCTACGCCCCGAGCGTCGGGGGCGCGCAGGAGGTCGTCCGCCAGCTCTCCGAGCGGCTCGCCGAGCGCGGGCACGACGTGACCGTCGCCACGAAGGCGCTGCCCGAGCGCGACTTCGCCGAGCGCAACGGCGTGCGGATCGCCGAGTTCGACGTGACCGGCAACGCCGTCCGCGGCATGCAGGGCGAGATCGACCGCTACCGGCGGTTCGTGCGTGACGGCGGCTTCGACGTCGTGATGAGCTACGCGACGCAGCAGTGGGCGACCGACGCCCTCCTGCCTCTGGCCGCCGAGCTCGACGCGACGACGGTCCTGGCGCCGTGCGGGTTCTCGGCCCTGCACGATCCGGCGTACGCGAGCTTCTTCCGCGACCTCCCGGCGCAGATGCGCGCATGGGACCGGCTCGTCTTCCACTCGACCACCTACCAGGACGTCCGCTTCGCCCGCGAACACGGGCTCGAGAACATCGAGGTCATCTCCAACGGCGCCGACGAGCGGGAGTTCGGCATCGGCGACGACGAGCGCGCCGAGCGCCGCCGCCGCTTCCGCGCCGCGCACGGGATCGCCGACGACGAGCCGCTGCTGCTCACGGTCGGCAGCCACACGGGCGGCAAGGGCCATTCGGTCGCGCTCGCCACGCTGGGCCGGCTGCGCACCCGCCACGCCCGTCTGGCGCTGGTCGGGAACACGGCGCTCGGGCGGGGCTGCCTGCCGGGCTGCCGCCGGCGCGCGCTGGCGGCGCGGGTCCGGTCCGGCGGCCGGCGCACGGCGCTGCTGCTCGACCCGCCGCGCGACGGCGTCGTCGACGCGTACTTCGCGGCGGACCTGTTCGTCTTCGCCTCCCAGGTGGAGTGCTCGCCGCTGGTGCTGTTCGAGGCCGCGGCGGCCGGGCTGCCCGTCGTGACCGTGCCCGCCGGCAACGCGGCCGAGATCGTCGAGTGGACCGGCGGCGGCGTGGTCGTCGACGCGCCGCGGGTCAACGGGCTGGTGCGGGGGCGCGCGGCTGACCTGGCCCCCGTCGTCGACGAGCTGCTGGCCGACCGCGAGCGGCTGGCCGTCATGGGCGCGCGGGCCCGCGCCGCCTGGCGCGAGCGCTACACGTGGGACGCGGTGACCGACCGCTACGAGGCGCTGTATCAGCGCCTGCGCACGTCCTCGAGCGCGATCAGCCCGTAGTCGGTGGTCCGCCGCACCGCGGCGAGGAGGTCCGCCCCGCTCAGCGGACGGCCGGCCCAGCGCCGCCATCCGTGCCGGATCAGGGCCCGCTGCATGCGCCGGCGCGACGCGCTGTAGCGCTCGGAGCCCGCGTCGTCGTAGGCGATCAGCGGCTCCGGCAGCACCAGGAACCCGCAGCCCGCGTCGGCCAGGCGCAGCCAGGCGTCGTAGTCGGCGATGCCGCCCATCCACGGGCGCTCGTCGAAGCCGCCGATCGCCGCCATCGCCCGGCGCCGCACCGCCACCGACGAGACGATCAGCGGATTGGCGGCCAGCACGTCGTCGCGTCGTGGACGTCGCGGCGCGCCGCCGGGCGGGAAGTACGCGGCGCCGTCGCTGCGCAGGGCGTTCGTCCCGATGACGTCGACGGAGGGATCGTCGAACCAGTCGCGCTGCGCCGCGACCTTCCCGGGCAACCAGGCGTCGTCGTCGTCCAGGAACGCCACCCACTCGGTGCGGGCCATGCGGATCCCCGCGTTGCGGCCCGGCCCCGGCCCGCCGCGCCCCGGGTCGAAGCGGTGGACGCGGACCCGGTCGTCGCCGGCCGCGAGCTCGGCCAGCAGCCGCGGGGTGTCGTCGGTGGACCCGTCGTCGCAGACGACCACCTCGCGCGGCGCGGGGTGCTGGTCGAGGACGGAGCGGACCGCCCGCAGGCAGCCGTCCGGCCGGTTGTGCGTCGTGACGATCGCGGTCAGGTCGGCGCTCATCGGCTCGACGGGCGCGCGCGAGCGGCGGCGGCGCGCGCGAGGGCCATCGTGTGGCTGCGCCGCAGCCGCAGCCGCGCGCGCTCGGTCTTCGGGAAGCGGTCGACGGTGTTGGCGGGGTCGTGGAAGTCGCGGGTGATCCAGTCCCCCTGGCCGTGGTCGGCCTCGAAGCGTCCGCGCCAGCGCTCCACGTAGGCGGCCCAGTCGGCCTTCTGGCGCTCGAGGTTGGAGGCGCGCACGGCCGCATTGGCGTGGGTGAAGTGCTCGACGTAGGCGCCCGGGCAGTCCTCGACGGTGTAGCCGGCGTCCCACAGCTTCAGGCAGAGGTCGCCGTCGGCGTGGTAGAAGCGGTAGCGGTCCTCGTCGATCCAGCCGACGGCCTCGAGCGCGTCGCGGCGGTACAGGCCGTGGTTGACGAACAGGCGTCCGCCGAGGGTCCGCCCGACCCGGTACTCGCGCTCGTCGGGCCAGTTGCGCCAGTAGAACGCGACCGCGCCGATCGGACGTCCGGCCTCGAGGCCCTGCTCGAACTGCCGGATGCCGGCGTCGATCGCGCCGGGGACCAGAAGGCAGTCGTCGCTGACCATGAGGACGTACGTGCCCTGCGCCGCCTTGAAGCCGAGGTTCATGAAGTAGCCCCAGCTCCGCCGCTCGACCGGCTGGCCGCGGAACGTGCCGCGGTTGTGCTGCACGATCGTGACGACGTCCTTCTGCCGCGTCAGCCAGGCGACCGACCCGTCGTCGGACCCGCCGTCGACGACGATGATCTCCATCGGGACCGTCGCCCCGTTGTCGCGGATGCTCTCGATCGTCCGGCGCAGGAACGGCCGGCGGTTGTAGCTGCCGAGGACGACGCTGACGGTTGGCGGCACGCGCGCAACGTAGCGTCTGCGCCGACGCGGTCAGCGGGGGATACCCTTCGCGGCCGAGTGAACCTGGACCAGGTGCGAGACGAGATCCGACGCCGCCCGCGTGCCGCGGCGCTCGCCCATCGCGTCATGCGCGCCACGAGCTGGGTCAGCCACCTCGCCCGGGTCCGGGAGTCGGTCGAGCCCGACGCGGCCGCCCGGCTGGGCTTCCGCCGCGACTTCCGCGCGTTCCAGGCCTCCAACGCCGCCGACGGGCGGTTCCCGCTGCGCTGGGAGGACCGGTTCCCGCAGCTCGCGGACCGCACGAGCGAGGTGCCGTTCGAGCCGCACTACCTCTACCACCCGGCCTGGGCCGCGCGCTGCGTCGCCCGGATCGCGCCCGAGCGGCACGTGGACATCAGCTCCTACCTGCCGTTCGTGACGATGATCTCGGCGTTCGTCCCGGTCGACTACTACGAGTTCCGGCCCACCCCGCTCGCCGGCCTCACCGGCCTGACCTCGAACGCCGCCGACCTGCTCGACCTGCCGTTCGCCGACGGGTCGATCCCGTCGCTCTCGTGTCTGCACGTGATCGAGCACCTCGGCCTCGGCCGGTACGGCGACCCCATCGACGCGTCGAGCGACCGGCGCGCGTTCGCCGAGCTGCAGCGCGTCCTGGCGCCGGGCGGCGACCTGCTCGTGGCCGTGCCCGTCGGTCCGCCGCGCATCCGCTACAACGCCCACCGGGTCTACTCGGTGGAGCTCGTCCTGGCCGAGCTGCCCGAGCTCGAGCTCGTCGAGTTCGCACTCGTGCCCGAGGACGGATCGGGGCTGGTCACGGACTCGCGCGCCCGCGAGCTGGTGCCCGCGCAGACGCGGACGGTCAACGCGGGGACCGGCTGCTTCTGGCTGCGAAAGCCCGCCTGATCGCGCCGGGCCGCCGCGCGACGACGCCGATCACCGTCGGCGCCGCGAGCGGCACCGCGACCGCGGTGCGCAACGGGCGGCGGCGCCAGTCGCGGCGGATCAGCTCGACGAGCTCGGCCGCGCGCTCGACCCGCAGCGCGCGCGTCGCCTGCCGTCGTTCAGGGGGCGACAGGCGGCCGCGCGCCAGCGCCCGCCGGTACACCGCCTGCCGCGAGCGGGTCATCCGCAGCGTGTCCTGCGACAGCGTGCCGGGCGCGACCCGGTAGACGGCCAGCGTCTCCGGGACGTAGACGACCCGGTGGCCGCGCTCGACTATCCGCAGCCACAAGTCGAGGTCCTCGGCGGAGCGCAGCGATGGCTCGAAGCCGCCGACGGCGTCGACCACCTTCCGGGGCATGAGCGCGCTGACGAAGATCCTGTTGCCGGTCAGGAGATGGGCGGCGTCGACGGGCGGCTGGGGCCGGCCGAACCGCTGCGCGTAGGTCTCGCCGAGCGGGCCGTCGGGCCCGGCGAGCTCGGCGTCGCAGCAGACGATCCCCACGCCGGGCGCCCGCGCCTCCTCGCGGTCGAACGCCGCGACCTGCCTCGCGAGGTAGCCGGGCAGCCAGCGGTCGTCGGCGTCGAGCAGGGCGACGAGCTCCCCGGTCGCGTGTGCCAGTGCGAGGTTGCGGGTCTGCGCCAGGCCGCGGTTGACCTCGCTGCGCACCACCCGCACCCGGTCGCCGTAGGCGGACGCCACCGCGCTGGTGCGGTCGGTCGACCCGTCGTCGGCGACCACGACCTCCCAGTCGTCGTAGGTCTGGGCCAGGACCGACTCCAGGGCCGTCGCGAGATGCGCGTCGGCGTTGTAGGCGGGGACGATCACCGAGACGCGGGGCACGCGGCCAGGGTAGGCCGCTCGGCTACGGTGCTGCCGCGATGCCGAGCCCCGCGATCAGCGTCGTCGTCACGACCCACGACCGCCGCGAGCTGTGCCGGCGGGCGATCGCGTCCGCGCTCGCGCAGGACCCGCCGCCGCTGGAGGTCGTCGTCGCCGACGACGCGTCGACCGACGGGACGCGGCCGATGCTCGAGGCGTGGGCTCGCGACGAGCCGCGCCTGCGCGTGCTCGACCCCGCGCCGCCGGCGGGGCGCCCCGCGCCGGGCCGCAACCGCGCGGTGGCGGCCGCCGCCGGCGACTGGGTCGCGTTCCTCGACGACGACGACGAGTGGCTGCCCGGCAAGCTCGCCGCGCAGATCGAGCGGATCGAGCCGGGGGTCGCCGTGGTCGGGACGAACGCGGTCGACGACGCGGGCCGGCCGTACTTCCCCGGCGCGCCCGCGGTGGCGCGCCCGTCGCGGGCCGACGTGATCCGCGGCAACCCGCTGATCCTCTCGTCGGTGCTCGCGCGGCGCGACGTCGTCGTCGCCGCCGGCGGGTTCCCGCAGGAGCCGTGGCTGGCCGGCATCGAGGACTACGCGCTGTGGCTGGAGGCCGCTGACGCGGGCGCGCCGATCGTGGTGCTCGGCGCCCCGTGGGTTCGCTACACGGCCCACGGCGACGACCGGCTCAGCCGCCGCGCGGCGGCCAACGAGGTCGCCGTGGCGCGCCTGTTCTGGCGCCGCTGGTGGCGCGACCGGTCCGACCTCGGCCTCCGGCGCGCGGCGCTCTCGCGGACCTCCTACGCGCTGACGATCGCGCGGCAGGCGCTGGTGGGCCGATGATCACGGTCCGGCTCATGGGCGGCCTGGGCAACCAGATGTTCCAGTTCGCCGCAGGCCGCGCGCTCGCGCTGCGCCGCGGGGTGCCGCTGCGGCTCGACCTCGGCTGGTTCGCCGACCAGCCGCCGCAGGACACGCCGCGCGCCTACGAGCTCCACGTGTTCGCGCTCGACGACGAGGTCGACAAGGCGGTCGTGCCCCTGCCCGAGCCGCGCACGCGGCTGCAGCTCGCGCGGGCGCGGCTGGCCGACGCGCTGCGGCGCAGTCCCAACGTCATCCGCCAGCGGGGGCCCGGGTTCGACCCGGCCGTGCTCGACGCCCCCGACGGCGCCCACCTCGTCGGCTACTGGCAGAGCGAGCGCTACTTCGCCGACGCCGCCGCGGTCCTGCGCGGCCACGACTTCCAGCCCCGGGCGCCGCTCGGCGCGGACGCGGCGCGGATCCGCGACGAGATCGCCGCCGCGCCGGGCGCGGTGTCGGTGCACGTCCGCCGGGGCGACTACCTCACCAACCCGCACGCGCAGCGCTATCACGGCGTCCTCGGCGTCGACTACTACGCCCGCGCGGTCGAGATCGTCGCCCAGCGCGCCGCGCAGCCGCGGCTGTTCGTCTTCTCCGACGACCCCGACTGGTGCGCGGCGAACCTCGACCTCGGGGTCCCGGCGACGATCGTCGGCCCCGGCGAGGGACGGGCCGCCTGGGAAGACATGCTCCTCATGAGCGCCTGCCGCCACCACGTGATCGCCAACAGCTCGTTCAGCTGGTGGGGCGCCTGGCTCGCGCCCGGCGACGACGCCGTGGTCGTCGCGCCGGCTCGCTGGGCGATCGCTCCCGACGCGGACTTCTCCGACATCTACGCGGAGGGCTGGACGCGCGTGGGGGCGTAGCCGCGCCCTCACCACTGCGTGACGAAGTCGCGGTACGCCGGCAGCGAGGCCAGCCACGTGGCGTGCCCCGTCGCGACGTCGACGCGCGCCTGCCGTCCTACGGCGGCAGGGTCCGCCGGGAGCACCTCACGCCACGGCTGACGCTCGGCCACCGGATGCGGATCCGGTGGGCGCAGGCGCAGCCGCTGGGCCACCCGCCGAGACAACGGCACGGCTCCCCGGCCGAACAGCGCCCCGTTGCGACCCGGGACGATGTACTCGTTCATCGTGGCGTCGTCGTGGCCGAGCACCAGGCAGCCGCGCGCCATCGCCTCGAGGAAGGTCAGGCCCACGCCCTCCCGGCGTCGCGGGGCGACGAAGACGTTCGCCCGCTCGACGGCGCGCAGGTAGCTCGCCCGATCGTCGGCGCGAACCAGGGTCACGGACGTCGAGCCGAGCCGCTCCGCGGGGACGTAGGAGAGTCGCCGGTCGATCCCCGGGTCGAGCTGGTCGCGGAACAGCAACTCGTCCGCGTTGAGCGCCTCACACAGCGCGGCCAGGAACCCTGAGCCCACAAGACCCGTGCGATTCCAGTAGAAGACCCGGATGCCGTCGTCCCAACGGGCGGGGTCGTAGCCCGCGGGGTCGGGGAAGTAGCGCACCTCCAGCGTCGGCAGTCCGGCGGCTCGAGCCCGCTTCGCGACCGCCTCCGAGAACGCCACGACGCGGAGGGTCGGGGGCAGCGCATCCCACCACGCCTGGTGATGGGCCCACACGTGATCCCACATCGGGATCCAGACGAGACGTGCGTCAGGGTCCTGGAGGGCCGCGGGAGGCGGGGGAAGCTGACAGAAGAGCGTGGGGCTGCGCACATCCGCCGCGCCAGGGAGGGCGTCGCCGTCCCACGGAGTGAGGACGACCTGTGCTCGTGGCGCCAGTGCCTTGACGACGAGGTCGTCGAATGCACCACTGCGCTCGAGATGCCAATCCAGACAGTATGCGCGGATGGGACCGATCCGCGGCAGCCTATCCTCGGCGTTCCGCCGCTCCGCGCACCGTGTCGACCGCACAGACCACATCCTCCGCTGCGCCCGATCGCGATCCACCGCCGATGGTCGAGCACCGGGTCCAGATCCGGCCGCCCACCCGGTGGGGCGCCAGTCGCCTCTCAGAGCTCTGGGAGTACCGCGAGCTGGCGTACTTCCTCGCCAAGCGCGAACTGCAGATCCGCTACAAGCAGTCGCTGCTCGGCATCGCGTGGGTGGGTCTGCAGCCGCTCGTGCTCATGGCGGTCTTCACCTTCATCTTCAGCGGGCTCGTCGACATCGAGTCCGAGGGCGTGCCGTATCCGATCTACGCGCTGGCCGGGATCACGACATGGCTGTTCGTGTCGCAGAGCATCGGGCAGGCGAGCGGGAGCCTCGTCGCGGACGCCAACATGCTGTCGAAGGTCCACTTCCCGCGCCTGATCCTCCCGCTGGCGAAGGTCCTCGCGCTGCTGGTCGATCTGACGATCACGACGGTGCTCCTCATCGTCGCGGTGCTCATCTTCGTGGGGACGCCCGGCGCGGCGGTCCTCACGCTGCCGCTGTGGATCGCCCTCGCGGGGTCGTTCGCCCTCGGCGTCGCGCTGTTCACCGCCACGCTCAACGTGCGCTATCGCGACGTGGCGATCATCGTGCCGTTCGTGCTGCAGGTCGGGCTCTTCGTGACCCCGGTCGCGTATCCGGCGTCGCTCGTCACCGGCGCCTGGGAGTACCTGTACGCCATCAATCCGGCGGCATCGGCGATCACCGGTGTCCGGTGGGCGCTCATGGGGACCGGGGTCCCCCCGCTCGCACCGCTCCTAGTGTCGCTGGGCGTGACCGTGATCGCCATCGTCGGCGGTGGCCTCTACTTCAAGCGGTCCGAGCAGCACTTCGCCGACGTGATCTGAGATGTCGCGCGCCGTACACGTCTTCGATCTCAGCAAGCGCTACCTGCTCGGGCAGCAGAGCAGCGGCTACGAGCTGCTCTCCGATCGCCTGCGCCAGCTCGGACGGCGGCGGCGCCGGCCGCTGCGCCAGGAGCTGTGGGCCCTGCGCGACCTGGCCTTCGACCTCGATGCCGGCGACACGCTCGGCGTCATCGGCCACAACGGCGCGGGTAAGAGCACGCTGCTGAAGATCCTGAGCCGCGTCACCCTGCCCACGACCGGAGGCGTGGACCTCAACGGCCGGGTCGGCTCGCTGCTGGAGGTCGGCACGGGCTTCCACGCGGAGCTCACCGGCGCCGAGAACATCTACCTCAACGGAGCCGTCCTCGGCATGCGGCGCTCGGAGATCGCGCGGCGCTTCGACGAGATCGTCGAGTTCGCCGAGGTCGCGGACTTCATCAACACGCCGGTCAAGCGCTACTCGTCGGGGATGTACACCCGGCTGGCGTTCGCGGTGGCGGCGCACCTGGAACCGGAGATCCTGATCGTCGACGAGGTCCTCGCCGTGGGGGACCTCGCATTCCAGGAGAAGTGCATCCGTCGCATGGAGCAGGTAGCCCGCGACGGGCGCACGGTCCTGTTCGTGAGCCACAACGTCGCCTCGGTCGCCAGCCTGTGCCGGCGCGCGATCATGCTGGAGGGAGGACGGCTGGTCGCCGACGGGCCGACCGACGCCGTCATCGACGAGTACGTCGCGTCGGTCCGGCGGGGGGCCGCGACGACGCTCGACCAGCGCAGGGACCGGCAGGGGAGTGGTCGGCTGCGCTTCAGCGAGGTGGAGCTCCGGGTCGACGGCGAGCCCACGGACACACTCGCCACCTACGACGACGTGACGATCGTCGCGCGCTACGAAACCGACGGATCCCCCCTTCGGGATGTCGGCTTCTCGGTGTCGATCAAGACGCTGCTCGGCCGTCTGATGCTCAACCTCGACAGCACGATGCACGGCACTCGCTTCCCTGTCGATTCCACGAGCGGGGAGGTGGCGTGTCGCCTGCCGTCCCTGCCACTGCCGCCGGGGTCGTTCACGCTCACGCTCTATGCGTACACCGGCGGTGAGGTCCTCGATCTCGTGGAGCGAGCCTCGACGATCACGGTGATCGGGGGGCTCGACGGCAGCGGACCCGACGTCACGATGGCGCCCACCGCCCAGGCCGTGCTCGTCGACTACGACTGGCTGGTCGGCTGAGCGAGGCGTCAGGAGGCGCCGCGGGCAGGGTTCACCGCCACGGGAACTCGCTCCCATTCCGGGCAGATGACGCCTGAGGGGTACTCCGCCGGCGGCTCGCCGCGAAAGTCGATCCATCCCTGCGGCACGAGCACCTGCGGCGACCGCTCGTTCAGCCAGGCGCCCCACCACGAGAACGAGCTCGGGCTGAGCACCAGGGCGTCGGCGCGAGCCAGCACCTGGAGGTCGACCGCCTCGGACGCGGCGACGAAGCGCGCCCCGGGCACGTCGGCGAAGCGGTCGCAAACGTACGGCAGGTCGTCGGAGACGAAGCACACGGGCCGCCGTCCGACCGCATCGATGCGGGCGAGGCATTCGCGGTACCAGGCGTCGGGCAGGGTCGTGCCGCCCCGGTACTCCGCATAGTCACCGCGGCGCACATGGACGGCCACGTGCCCGGCGAGATCGCCGTGCGCCACCTGGAACGCACGGCGGTAACGCGAGCGGAACCCGAGCAGTCGCCGGATCTCCTGCTCGTATCCGGCGAAGTACCGGGCCGACTGGAAGAACCCCCGGTAGTGCGTGCGGTCGGTCAGGCCGGCGAGCACGGTGTCGGGGTTCTCCTCGCCGGACACATCCCGGACGGCCAAGCCGCCGGTGCGCCACGCGACGCGCACGCGCAGGCCGCGCAGCGTCGCCGCCGGTGCGGGATCGAGCCGGAAGACGGAGCGGACACGCCGCTCGTCGAGCCAGAAGGTCGTGCCGAGGCGACGGCTCGCCGCGTACGCAAACGCCCACTGAAACAGCGCGTTGCCCAGGCGCCCCTCCTGTTCGACGGTGATCACGTGGTGACGGTATCCCGGTCAGCGCAGGCCGGTCCGGCGGGCGATGCCTGCGGCGCGGGCGGCGGCCGTGTGCGCGGACGCGCGCATGCGCGCTCGCAGCCGATGGGTCAGGCGGCGCTCTTCCGGCGTCCGTTCGTCCAGGCCTTCGGCGAAAAGACGACGTTCGTGGTCGAGGTCGGGCAACATCGCTGGCGGGTCGCGCAGGTGCTCGAGTTCGAGCGCAGAGGCCGGCATGCCGACATGCCGGCCACCCGGGCGCGTTCCCTCGAATCCGATGTTCGTCACCAGGTTGACGCCGGGCACGACGGACAACCCGTTGTTGGCCAGGCATGACAGCGTCCACGGCACGGCCCAGCTGTCGAGCTCGCGTCGGTAGGCGGGTTCGAGCATCTCCGACAGGAACCGGGCGAGGGCCGGGTCGGGATAGAGCTGCTCGAGCACGCGCTCGTCGCGGATGGCCGGCCACGTGCGCATCTCGTCGTCGTAGGTCCGCCACGCACGCGCCCACGTGGCCCAGCCCCACACCGCGAAGTACCGGACGAACAGGTACGTATCGGCCCGGGTCGGATCCGAGAGGTAGTTCGTGCCCGCGACCATGCGAACGCGCTCGTCGTCGCGGTACCGGTCGAGCATCATCCGAGTGAACGCGAAGAACGTGGGATGCGGGACGCAGTCGTCCTCGAGGACGATCGCTTCTGGCACCTGGTCGAAGACCCAGGTCAGACCGCTGGACACGCGCCGGCGGCAGCCGAGGTTGCGGTCCGCGTACTCGCGATCGATGCGACACGGCCAGTCCACCATCTCCGAGACGGTCGCTCGAGCCTCCTCGCAGAGCGTCCGGTCGTCCGGGCGGCCGTCGCGCGGGCCGTCCGCGACCACGAGCAGCCGCGAGGGTCTCACCGGGCGCAGGGCCGCGAGCACCTGGCGTGTCTCGCGAGGCCGGTTGAAGATGAGCAGTGCCACCGGCGTGTCCAACGGTGTCGGCGTGACGCTCACCTGGCCTCCAGGAGGTAGCGGCCTGCGTGTGGACGAAACCGCTCGTGAAGCCAGTCGACGGCCTCCTCGGGCGTCATCGACTGCAGCGGCTCCACCTCGCGATTCCAGGGCATCCGCTCGAGGCGGTCGGCGCGTTCTGCGTAGCCGGTCCGATACGTCTCGTCGGTGGTGAGGGATCGCGGAGCGATCTCGCTCGGCATCAGGAAGACGTTGTTGTACTCGAGCGCCACGAACGCGTAGTCGTGACGTGCTCGCAGGCGATCGAGCTGCGCGATGCTCATGCCCCGGAAGTGCGTTTCGTCCCAGGCGTAGTCCTCCGAGAACAGGACCGTGAACCGTACGGGGGGCGGGATCTTCTCGTTGATCTCGGCGCAGATGAGCTGTGGCCGATAGCTCGACAGGACGGCTTCGAGCACGAAGTAGTCGTACCCGTCGATGTCGATCGTGAGGAACGCCGGGTCGGGCGGACATCCGGCGGCCTGGAGCAGGCCCACGGCTCCAGCGGGCGTGACCACCCCTCGGAACAGCTCCACCGATGGGCGCCCTGCGTGCTCGTCGGCGAGGCGCGCGAACCGAGCTGGGTCCGCTTCTGCCGCCAATCCCGTGAAGCCTTCCCGAAAGAGGCGTAAGGAGTTGGACATCGTCCGGCCGTCGCTCGCGCCGATGTCAATGCAGTACCTGGGTGCGTCCAGACCGGCGACGAGCTCCCCGATGATCCGCTCCTCGTCGAAGTGCGAGAACCGCTCGGGCTCCTCCGAAACGGGCTCGTCCAAGCGCCGCAGCTCCAGGCCGCGTCGTCTGAGCGCGGCTGCGAGCGGCCGTAGGACCGGGGCTGGAAGTCTCATCCGGCAAAGCCTAAGCCTCGATCCACCGATGTAGCTCCCGGTGTCGGCTGAGCGGCGGTTGGCGGGCCGGTTCGGCGTCGATGTCGCGGGCGGGGACCGCGATCGTGTTGCCGTTGGCGGGGGCGGGCGTTCCCGCGG
>Ga0310841_100172_pt1 | contig 65223 bp, 57 predicted proteins | sample SM_ome_9_FD_201311 | JGI IMG/M metagenome (GOLD analysis project Ga0310841, IMG submission 201311) | Sorghum-adapted microbial communities enriched on stacked mutant (SM) sorghum from Joint BioEnergy Institute, Emeryville, California... ...
GGGCACGAAGACCTCCAGGTGACGGTGTGGTGGTTAGGCAGCTCCACACTCACCCGGAGGTCTTCAACCCTTATGGATCTCTACAGTCGTGTCCCTGTCACCAACCTCTGTGGGCAGTACAGCTAGGACTGACCGCCACGGCCACACCAAAATCGAAATCCGGCGTTGTCGAGGCCATCCGTGCCCTGCGGGTGACCAGAGCCAGTGCCGTCAGGTCACGAACCCAGGCGTTCAACACCCTCCTCGGTATCGTGGTCTGCGCGCCGTCACCGCTACGAGACGAGCTCGTCGGGCTGACCAAGCGAACCCTGGTCAACCGATGCCTGCAACTACGGCCCGAAACCGACGACCTCCGCAAACTAGCCGCCGAGCCCGAACGGCTCCTACTGGCCAGCGTGATGACCGCCCTTCACGATCTCGCGCAACGCTGCAAGACACTGGACGCGGAAATCAAGGCCCTCAACAAGCAGATCCAAGCCCTGGTCAACCTCGCGGCTCCTCGACTCGTCGACCTGTTCGGCGTTGGCGTCGAACTCGCCGGGCAATTCCTGATGACCGCGGGCGATAACCCCGAGCGCATCCGTAACGAGGCCGCCTTCGCCAAGCTCTGCGGCGTTGCACCCCAACCAGCTAGCAGCGGCCGCACGACCGGCCGTCACCGACTCAGCCGCGGCGGGGACCGCGCCGCCAACAGTGCCCTCTACATCGTCGCCATCGTCCGAATGCGCCACCACGCACCAACCCGCGCCTACGTTGAACGCCGAACCGCCGAAGGCCTCAGCAAACGCGAGATCATCAGATGCCTCAAACGCTACATCGCACGAGAGATCTACGCCGCGCTAACGACGCCCGCAAGACCGCCAGCCCGACCGGACAGCTGCTTGACAACATAGGAGCATCGAACGCTACCAGCGCACCATGCTCCTCGAATGGGCCTACGTCCGCCCCTACCGCAGCGAAACCGCCCGCCGGCGTGCCTTCCACCGATGGCAACACATCTACAATCACCACCGGCCCCACACCGCACTCGGCGGCAAACCACCCATCAGCCGCGTCACCAACCTCCGTGGACACGACACCTAGCGAATCAGAAGGCCTGACGGGTCCAGACCTGGCGGGTCAGAAGGCCTGGCCGTCACGAGACCGTGGTGGTCAGGAAGAGGTGTTCGGGGCTGGCCCACTCCAGTGCAGGCGAAGGCAGCCCGCCGGCCTCGAGCACAGCGCTGGTCCGCTCCGCCCGGCCGACCAACTGCCCGGGGTCCCGACGCCAGTAGCCGAGCACCAGACGTCCACCCGGTCGCAGGGCCCGCCGAATGATCTCCACACTAGACAGATCACGACCCAGGAACAGGTTGACGTTCAACGCGAAGACCGTGTCGAACGAGCCATCGTCGACGACCAGCTGGGCCAGGTCGACCTGCCGGACCTCAGCGACCCCGCGCGCGATGTGCTCGGCGTTACGCCGCGTGGCCCGGGCCACCGCCGCGGCGGATCGGTCGATGGCCAGAATGTGGCCGGTCGTGAGCCACGCGGCCACCGCCGCCACGGCCGTACCCCCGCCGCACCCGATCTCCAGCAGCCGGTGCCCCGGCTCGATGCCGAGTCGGGGCACCGCCAAGCGGACGAGCGTCGGCAACCGCGGGGCCGCCGAAGCGTCACCATCCACTGTGGCCACCGTCCGACGCGTGGACCTGCACCAGGTCAGCGTACGGCAGAACCGCCTCTGCCACGCCGTCCACGCCAGGGCTCAGGCCAGGTGTTGCGCGACCACGGTGGCCACGTGCGCCCGGACCGGATCGGGGTTGGCCCAGCTCCAGTTGGGGTGGGCGCGGTTGGTGAGCAGGACGAGGACCAGGTCGTACCGGGGGTCGCAGACGATCGATGTCCCGCTGAACCCGGTGTGGCCGAAGGTCGTGGGCGCGGCGAGCTCACCCATGAACCAGGGCTGGTTCAACACCACACCCAGACCGTGGTCCGACGTCCGGTTGGGTCGGTCCGGGTCGACCGCGGGCAGGTTCGTGTTGACGTTGGTCAGCATCCGCTTGACCATCCCGGCGGACAGAAGCGGGCCGCCCTCGTCCAGGAGCAGCTGGCCGATCGCGGCGAGGTCGGCGGCGGTGCTGAACAGCCCGGCGTGCCCGGCGACGCCCCCGAGCAGGTGACAGACGTCGTCATGTACCACACCCCGCAGCAGCCCTCGGGAGGAGCGGGCGTCGGTGGCGACGAGCCGGGACCGCGCCTCCTCGGGCAGCCACGACAGCGGGGTGTAGCCGGTGTCGCGCAGCCCCAGCGGCTCGGCCAGCTGGGTCCGCACCGCCTCGTCCAGCCGCTGGCCGGTCAGTCGCTCCACGATGAGGCCGGCCAGCATCAGTCCGACGCTGGAGTAGCGGAACACCGTGCCCGGGACCACGTCGGGCAGCAGCGGGGTGTCCACCACCGCGCGCCACCGTTCCTCCACAGTAGACAGCCCGGCCAGGTTCGGGCCCACCGGGAGCGCGGCGGTGTGCGCGAGCAGGTGGGTCACCGTCACCGCGTCCTTGCCCGGACCGCGGAACTCCGGCAGGTAGGCCTGCACCGGCGCGGCGAGGTCGACCCGGCCCGCGTCGACCAGGCGCAGCAGCAGGATCGCGGTGACGACCTTGGTGACCGACGCCAGGTCGAAGATGGCGTCCTCGCGCATCGGCACCCGCTGCTCGGGTGGCAGCAGAACCGGACCGGCGCCGTAGCGTACGGCTTCGCCCACCGCGGCCCCGGCCACGCGTGCGCCCCCGATGGTGACCAGAGCGACCGCTCCGGCGTAGCTCGGGTGGTCCGGATTCTCGGGGGTGGGCTCGAGGTAGCGGCGCAGCGTCACGGCGAGGGCCTCGCTCAACGCATCGCCATCTATGGTTCGGGTCCGCGTGGGTGACGCGGTGGGCCCCGACGACGCGGCCCGGGTCGGGGCGGGGCCAGGTGAGTCATCCCGGCGGCAGCCGGTCAGCGCCGCGACCGCGGAGGCGACGCCGAGACCGAGCACGGTCCGTCGACTCACCGGCACCGGCCGATCGTGCCACAGCGCGCCGGGGCGGTTCAATCAGCCGGCCGAGCGGCCAACCAGCCCGTAGCGCGGCCAGTCTGCCGGCCGAGCGGTCAACCAGCCAGAGCGGGCAACCAGCCAGAGCGGGCAACCAGCCAGAGCGGCCAAGCCCGCCGGGCAATTCAATCGGCCGGCTGGTCGGCCCGCTCGTCGGCGGTTCGGCCAGCCCGCTGCTGGGGCACCGCGGCGTGCAGCCGGCCGACCACGGCGGCGCGGGACCGTACGCCCAGGCGATCGAAGATGGCCTCCATGTGGCGCCGTACCGTGCTCTCCGCGAGGTTCAGGCGCCGGGCGATGGCGGCGTTGGTGTACCCGTCGACCAGCAGCAGCGCCACCTGCGCCTGTCGGGTCGTGAGCCCCAGCGCCTCGACGACGTCCCTCACGGTCAGCCGGCGCGGCTGGCGGATCCAGAGCACATGCGGTCCCACCGGGGACCGCACCAGCCGGGCTTCGAACGGTACGCCCCCGCTCACCCGGACGGCCGCGGTAGGCCGCGCCAGGGCCCACCGGTCTCCCCGTGGTCCGGAGATGGCCGACCAGAGGCTCTCCAGCCGAGCCCCGACCGACAGGTCCACGCCCGCCGCCCGGCCGATGGCCACCGCGACATCGTTGGACTCCAGCACGGTTCCCGAGTCGTCGACGAGCACGACCGACCAGCCGTCGTCCGCCAGCGCCGCGTCCCGCCGCCGGTCCGCCTCCGCGTGGCTGACCAGCCGGTAGAGGTTGACCAGGTGCTGCCGCAGCTCGGCCAGCAGGGTGCGTTCCTCGGCTGAGAACTCCGTGCCGGCCCGGTTGATCACCAGCGCAACCCGGATCCCCGGCGGCGCCGGCAGCAGGAACGCGACCTGGCTGCGGATGCCGCGCGGCGCGTACAACTCGCGGTACAGGGTGGTGCGGAAGAACTCCCCGGCCGGATCGACGTCGGACCAGGAGGTGACACCGCTCTCCCCGGTCGTCTCGTAGTACCGCAGGATCGGGTTCTCGTGCATGCGCTGCCGGAACACCTCGCCGTAGCGGGCGTACGCCTCCGGCTCGATCGGGGGGTAGACGACGGTGAAGGACCGGCGGGCCGCCGGGTTGGTCTCGACGTACGTCGCGTTGATCCCGGGCACGAGGCGCAGCAGCTCTCGGCAGCATCGGAGCGCGAAGTCATTGATGTCCTCAGCTTCCCCGATGATGCGCAGCGACTCCAGCAAGCGGTCGTCGCGGCTCGCCACCCTAGCCTCCGTGTCCGTGCTGGGCGGAGGAGCCGGCCGCGGCCCCCGCCTGGAGACGGCCGACCACGGCGGCCCGGGAGGAGACGTTGAGGCGGCGGAAGATCGCGTCCAGGTGTGCCCGCACGGTGCCGGGCGAGATGCCCAGCCGCTCGGCGATGCGCTCGTTGGTGAGCCCGTCGACCAGCAGTACCGCCACCTCCGCCTGTCGCTCGGTGAGCCCGAGCGCGATCGCATCGGCCACGGTCACCCGGTTGGGTCGGCGGATCCACAGTACGTGCGGCCCGACCGGGAACCGCACCAGTCGGGCCTCGAACGGGGCATCGCGTACCCAGCGCGTCCAGTCCGGGCCGGCGAGCGCCCGCCACAGCGGTCCGTCCGGGAGCCGGGCCCCCGGGGCCAGATCGATCCCGGCGGCCCGGCCGATGGTCATGGCGAGCTCGTTGGACTCCAGCACGACCCCGGCGTCGTCGACCAGCACCACCGACCAGCCGTCGTCGGCCAGCGCGGCATCGCGTTGGCGGCTCGCCTCTGCGTGACTGACCAGGCGGTAGAGGTTGACCAGGTGCGGCCGCAGCTCGGCCAGCAGGGCCCGCTCCCGCGGGGTGAACTCCGCCCCGTCCCGGTTGATGGCCAGGCCCACGTAGATTCCCGGGGGCGCCGGCAGCAGGAACCCGAGCTGGCTGTGGATGCCGTTGGGGGCGTAGAACTCGCGGTAGAGCGTGGTCTGGAAGAACTCCCCGTCCGGGTCGAGATCGGACCAGGTGACTATCTCGTTCTCTCCGGTCGTCTCGAAGAAGCGCACCAGCGGGTTCTCCCGCAGGTGCCGCTCGAACACGTCGACGTACTGGAGGAACCACTCCCGCCCCGGATCGGGATGCACGACCGCGGCCACCCGACCGGCGGCCAGGTTGATCTCGTTGTACGACGCGCTGATCCCCGGCACCAGGCGCAACAGCTCGCGGCAGACCCGCTCGGCGAAGTCGCGGATGCTGTCCGCCTCTCCGACGATGCGCAACGCCTCCAGGACCTGCTGCCGGTCGCTGGGCGCGAGGGTAGGGTCGGGTGGGGCGGTCACATGGTTCCTTCGTCGAGGGACGACATCGAAGGCTTTCGGCGGCGATCGTACCGTTTGCCCCGATGCCAACGCGATACCGCAGGCGTCGCAGATACGTCATTCGACCCATGGCGCGGCCCGGCCGCGCAACCGTAGCCTGCGCACAGGACCCGGGGGGTCGCTACCGACTACGGCCCGCACGAGAGCGGCGACTCGTGCGGGCCGTGGCCTGTTCGGACAAGAACGCCTCAGCCGTCCGGCATGATCGCCACGGTCGTACGCTTGCCGCATGTCGAGCGCAAGTGGGCGGCACCTGGCGCCGCGGGAATGGCTCAGCGCCGCCAGCGAGCGGCTCGTCGGCGAGGTGGCGGAGAGCGTGGCCAACGCGACGGCGCCCGCCGTGCTCGCCGAGCTGGACCGGCTCGTCGCCGAGAACTCCCGCATCCACGACAAAGAGTGCATTAACCTCAACCCCGCCACGAACGTGATGAACCCCCGGGCCGAGGCGATGCTCTCGGCCGGGCTGGGCCCGCGCGCGTCGCTGGGCCACCCGGGCGACAAGTACGAGACCGGCCTCGAAGCCATCGAGAGAATCGAGATCATCGCGGCCGAGCTCGCGGCCGAGGTGTTCGGCGCGCGGTACGCCGAGGTCCGGGTCGGCTCCGGCGCCCTGGCCAACCTGTACGCCTTCCTCGCCACCTGTCGGCCCGGTGACACGATCATCGCGCCGCCCCCGAGCATCGGCGGCCACGTCACCCACCACGCCGCCGGCGCGGCCGGGCTGTACGGCCTGAAGACCGTGCCGGCCCCGGTCGACGCCGACGGCTACACCGTGGACGTGGACGGCCTGCGTGCCCTCGCCCACGAGGTGCGGCCCGCCCTCATCACCCTCGGGTCGAGCCTGAACCTCTTCCCCCACCCGGTGGCGGCGGTGCGGGAGATCGCCGACGAGGTGGGCGCCCGGGTGCTCTTCGACGCAGCGCACCTGTGCGGCATGATCGCCGGCGGCACGTGGCCGCGGCCGCTGGACGAGGGCGCGCACATCATGACGATGAGCACCTACAAGAGCCTGGGCGGACCGCCCGGCGGGCTGGTCCTCACCAACGACGCCGAGCTCGCCCGCCGCATCGACGCCATCGCCTATCCCGGGCTGACGGCCAACTTCGACGTCGCCCGGGTCGCCGCGCTCGCCGTGACGCTGGTCGACTGGCGGGTCGCCGGCGCCGACTACGCGCGCGCCATGGTCGAGACCGCGCGGCGGCTCGCCGACGAGCTGGCCGCCCTGGGCCTGCCCGTCTTCGCCCGCGAGCGGGGCGCGACCGTCTCGCACCAGTTCGCCCTGGTCGCGCACCGCTGGCAGGGCGGCCAGCGGGCGTCCCGCCGGCTGCGCCAGGCGAACCTCCTCGCCTGCGGCATCGGCCTGCCGGTCGAGCCGATCGCCGACGACACCAACGGAATTCGCCTGGGCACGCCCGAGGTGGCCCGGCTCGGCATGACGCCCGACGACATGCCGGAGCTGGCCCGGTTCATCGCCCGCGGACTCGACCCGGAGACGGACCCGGCGACGGTCGCGGCCGACGTGACCGCCTGGCGGGCCCGGTTCTCCGGAGTCGCGTTCACGGCGGGCTGAGCCGTCGCCGGACGGCTCGTCCGGGTCAGGTGTCGGCGCCGGCGAGGTAGCGGGCGTAGGCGTCGATGGTGAAGAACGCCGGCAGGTCCTCGGTGAGCGCGTGGTCGATGAGCACCGCGACGGCGTCGTCCAGATGGGACAGTTCGCCCCGCACCGCGGCCGCCTCCTGCTCGATGATGGAGCGCACGTAGTCGGCCGTCACCCGGCCACCCTCGGCCATCGGCGTGCCGTGGTGGACCCACTGCCACAGCTGGCACCGGGCGATCTCGGCGGTGGCCGCGTCCTCCATCAGGTTGAAGATGGCCGCCGCCCCGGTACCGCCGAGCCACGCGTCGAAGTACCGCAGGGCGACCGCGACGTTGTTGCGCACGCCCGCCTCGGTCACCTGCCCGGGGGTCTTGTCCACGGCCAGCAGCTCCTCGGCGGTGACCACGACGTCCTCCCGCAGCCGGTGGATCTGGTGCGGCGCGTCTCCGAGCACGCTGTCGAAGACCTCGCGGCAGATCGGCACCAGCCCGGGGTGCGCCACCCAGGAGCCGTCGAACCCGTCGGTCGCCTCGCGCTGCTTGTCCGCCCGGACCTTGGCCAACGCGACCTCGTTGACCTGCGGGTCCCGGCTGGGGATGAAGGCCGCCATGCCACCGATGGCGTGCGCTCCCCGCTTGTGGCAGGTGCGCACCAGCAGCTCGGTGTAGGCCCGCATGAACGGCACGGTCATCGTGATCTCCGCCCGGTCGGGCAGCACGAAGTCCGACCGGTGACCGAAGTTCTTGATGACACTGAATATGTAGTCCCATCGACCCGCGTTGAGCCCCGCGCTGTGCTCCCGCAGCTCGTACAGGATCTCCTCCATCTCGAAGGCCGCGGTGATCGTCTCGATCAGCGTGGTGGCCCGGATCGTGCCCTGCGGGATGCCGAGGTAGTCCTGGGCGAAGCGGAACACGTCGTTCCACAGGCGCGCCTCGCGGTGGTCCTCGAGCTTGGGCAGGTAGAAGTACGGCCCGGTGCCGGAGTCGATCAGCCGACGGGCGCAGTGGAAGAAGTACAGGCCGAAGTCGACCAGGCTGGCCGAGATCGGCCGGCCGTCGACCAGGATGTGCTTCTCCACCAGGTGCCAGCCGCGGGGCCGCGCCACGATCGTGGCCAGCTGCTCGCCCAGCGTGTAGCGCTTCCCCTCGGGGGAGGTGAACTCGATCGTCCGGTCGATGGCGTCGCGCAGGTTCAGCTGCCCGCGGATGACGTTGCGCCAGGTCGGCGACGTCGCGTCCTCGAAGTCGGCGAGCCACACCTTCGCGCCCGAGTTCAGCGCGTTGATGGTCATCTTGCGGTCGGTCGGCCCGGTGATCTCCACCCGGCGGTCCTCCAGCCCCGGCGCGGGCGGCGCGACCCGCCACGACGGGTCCTCGCGGATCGCCGCGGTCTCCGGACGGAACCCGGGCAGGTCGCCCAGCGCGAAGCGGGCCCGGCGAGCCCGGCGGGTGTCGAGCACCGCCACCCGGGCGGCGGCGAACTCGCCGTCCAGAGCGACCAGGAAGTCCAGCGCCTCCGGGGTCAGGATCTCCTCGAACCCCGGCTCCATGCGCCCGGTGATTTCTATGCTCACGCCGTACCGACCCCCTCCATCTGCTCACTGTCATCCAGCTGCTCGTTCGGCCCGAACTGCTCCTCCTCGGTCGATCCGCGCAGCGCCACCGTCTCCGCCTCGGGGTTCAGCACCGTGCTGATCAGGTCGAAGTAGCCGGTGCCGACCTCGCGCTGGTGCTTGACCGCCGTGTATCCGTACGCCTCGGCGGCGAACTCCCGCTCCTGCAGGGAAACATACGCCGGCATGCCCTCGGCGGCGTAGGCCCGGGCGAGGTCGAACATCGAGTAGTTGAGCGCGTGGAAGCCGGCCAGCGTGATGAACTGGAACTTGTAGCCCATGTGGCCCAGCTCGTTCTGGAACTTGGCGATCGTGGCGTCGTCGAGGTGCCGGCGCCAGTTGAACGACGGCGAGCAGTTGTAGGCGAGCATCTTGTCCGGGTACTCGGCCTTGACCGCCTCCGCGAAGCGCCGCGCCACGTCGAGGTCGGGCGTGCTGGTCTCCATCCACAGCAGGTCGGCGTAGGGCGCGTACGCCAAGGCTCGCGCGATGCAGGGCTCGATGCCGGGACGCACCCGGTAGAAGCCCTCGGCCGTCCGCTCGCCGGTGACGAACGGCCGGTCCCGCTCGTCGACGTCGCTGGTGAGCAGGGTGGCCGCCTGAGCGTCGGTCCGGGCGATGATGATGGTCGGCACGCCGGCGACGTCGGCGGCCAGCCGGGCCGCGTTGAGCGTCCGGATGTGCGCGCCCGTGGGCACCAGCACCTTGCCGCCGAGGTGGCCGCACTTCTTCTCCGACGAGAGCTGGTCCTCCCAGTGCACCCCGGCCGCGCCGGCGGCGATCATCGCGCTCATCAGCTCGTACGCGTTGAGCGGTCCGCCGAACCCGGCCTCGGCGTCGGCCACGATCGGCACCAGCCAGTCCACATCGGAGGTTCCCTTCTCGGCGACCTCGATCTGGCCGGCCCGCAGCAGGGCGTTGTTGATGCGCCGCACCACGGCCGGCACCGAGTTGGCCGGGTAGAGGCTCTGGTCCGGGTACGTCTGGCCGGCGAGGTTCGCGTCCGCGGCCACCTGCCAGCCCGAGAGGTAGATCGCCTTCAGCCCGGCCCGGACCATCTGGACGGCCTGGTTGCCGGTGAGCGCGCCCAGCGCCCGGACGTACGGCTCCTCGTGCAGCAGCCGCCACAGCCGCTCCGCGCCGCGGCGGGCCAGGGTGTGCTCCTCCTGGACCTGCCCGCGCAGGCGGATGACCTGCTCCGGTCCGTATGTCCGCTTCACCCCCCGCCACCGCGGGTCGGTCGCCCATTCGTGGTCCAGCCGCTCGGCCGCGCGGGCCTGCTCGGTCAGTGCTGGTGGCATGGCCCCTCCTCACGTCGTCGTGGTTTCGCAACCTTGGCATAGGGGGAATAGTCCGTCCAGTACCTAAATCAGCCAAATTCTGAGAAAGAGAGGCGGCATTTTGCGAAGTTGCGAAATGGTTGCTTGGCAGGTGGCCAACGTATCCTGAGTGCCCGGACGGTACGTGCCCGGCCCGCGCCGGGGCACGGGCACCGGACCCGGGCCAGGAAGGACGCCGTCGTGACGCCCGGAGCCCGGCAAGGCGTCCGTCCGGACGCCGGGGGCCCGACAAGGCGTCCGGTCGGACATCGGTCGGCGGAAGGGGGTGACAGGTGGGCAAGACGTTCGCGGGCGCCCGGCTGCGCCGGCTGCGCGAGGAGCGCCGGATGAGCCAGATCGAGCTGGCCCGCCAGCTGAACATCTCGCCGAGCTACCTCAACCAGATCGAGCACGACACGCGCCCGCTCACCGTCCCGGTGCTGATCCGGCTCACCGAGGTCTTCGGGGTGGACACCGCCTACTTCGCGCCGCAGGACACCTCGCGGCTGGTGAGCGACCTGCGCGAGGCGCTGCCCGCACGGGCCAGCCTGGCCGACCTCACCGAGCTGGCCACCAAGCTGCCGGAGGTGGCGGAGGCGGTCATCGAGCTGTACCGGCGCTATCGGCAGACCTCCGAGCAGCTCGCCGAGCTCGTCGGCCACCGCGAGGCCGTGCAGCTGCACTCACCCCACGACCAGGTGACCGACTTCTTCTACCGGCGGCAGAACTACATTCCGGAGCTGGACGAGGCGGCGGAGGCGCTGGCCGCCCGCATCGGCATCCGACCCACCAACACGCTGCCCGCGCTGCAGCGCCACATCTCCGAGCGGCACGGGGTGCGCATCCAGCTCGACGACGCCCGGACGATGGGCGGGGAGCTGCACCGCTACCGGCCGGGCACCAAGACGCTGCACCTGTCGACGTCGCTGCGCCCCGGGCAGCAGGCGATCCGCATCGCGGCCCAGATCGGCCTGCTCGAGTACGCCGATATCATCGACGAGATCATCGAACAGGAGCAGTACGACGACCTGCAGACGCGGATCCTGCTGCGGGTCGGGTTGGCGAACTACTTCGGCGCGGCGCTGATCCTGCCGTACGGCCAGTTCCTCGTGGCCGCGGAGGCCCTGCGCTACGACATCGAGCTGCTCACCGAGCACTTCGCCATGGGGTGGGAGAGCGTCTGCCACCGGCTGTCCACCCTGCAGCGGCCGAAGGCCCGCGGCGTGCCGTTCTCGTTCGTGCGGGTGGACCGGGCCGGCAACATGTCCAAGCGACAGTCGGCCACCGGCTTCCCGTTCTCCCGGTCGGGCGGCACGTGTCCACTGTGGAATGTGTACGAGGCGTTCAGCTCCCCCGGGCGGGTCGTGACCCAGGTCGCGGCGATGCCGGACGGCCAGCGCTACCTGTGGATCGCCCGGACGGTCACCCGGCACCACGGCGGCTACGGGAAACCCGGCAAGGTCTTCGCCGTCGGGCTGGGCTGCGAGCTGCGCCACGCGCCCCGACTGGTCTACTCGGCCGGCGTGGACCTCGACGCCACCGGCGCGGCCACCCCGATCGGTCCGGGCTGCCGCACCTGTGAGCGACTGAACTGCCCGCAGCGCGCGGCCCCGCCCATCGGCAGCCAGCTGGACCTCGACGAGAACCGCAGCACGTTCGTCCCCTATCCGCTGCGGCCCGTCACCGCCGGGCTCGACGACCGCGAACCGGCGACGACCGAGGTGTGATCGACGGCGGCAACGGCGGGGTCGACTCAGCGAGAGCGGGCCAGCATTGGCGACGAGGCGTGGGCCATGGCCCAATTGAGCGCGTAGTCGGCCACCGCCTCCCAGCCCGGCGCTCCGCAGGTCCAGTGGTCACGGTCGCTGAACTCGTGGTACCCGGTGACCGCCCCGGAATTCTTGTAGCGCTTGACGTTGGCCCGTTGCACCGGTGGCGGCATGGTGTGGTCCTTCCCACCGGCGATGAACAGCAGGGGCGGCCGGTCGGCCGTGTAGTCCACCCACGTCTCCTGGCGGCCGGGCTTGAGGTTGGCGATGAACCCGTACTCCCAGATCAGGTTGCCCGGCGCCGGGATGTGGTAGCGGTCCCACACCGCCCGGGACTCCTCCTCCGACAACGTGTTCGTGAACGCATAGTGAAACTGTTCGGGCGTGAACCCGAACGCCTTGTGCCGGTTGGCCGGGTTCTTCAGCGCGGGGAACAGCGCCTTCGCCTGCACGAGTGGCAACACACGGACGCCCTCGGTGGGAGCCGAATTGATCGCCACACCCGCACACCCGAGCCCGCGGGCCAACAGCAGCTGCGTCAGCGCGCCGCCGAACGAGTGACCCATGATGATGGGCGGCCGCGGCAGTGACTGGATCACGCCGGCCAGATGGTCGACGGTCTCCGGCACGGTCACGGCGGCGATGACGTCGGGGTTCTCCCGCAACGCCTCGACCTCGATCTCGAAGCCGGGGTAGGCGGGGGTGAGCACCTTCAACCCGCGGGCCTCGTAGTGGTCGACCCAGTGCTCCCAGCTGCGGGGCGTCATCCACAGTCCGTGGATGAGGACGACGGTGTCCGGCTTCCTCGTCTCGTCCGGCTTCATCGTCTCCATGGGGTCAGTCTGGCGGCCCGACCGGATCAGTATCGGCCTTTCCGCCGATCGGCTGCGGCGAGCGCGCATCGGTGGTAGAGGCCGCCTCGCATTCCCGCGCCTGGGGTACTAGGGTCGCGGCATGACCGACCGACCCAGCGGGGCGCGAGAGCAGGATCCCGCGGCGAGGCTGATCTATAAGATCGCCACCGTCGATGAATGGGCAGCCGCGCGAGCCGAAGGCGAGTTCCGGGGCTCGGCCGTCGACCTCGCCGACGGCTTCATCCACTTCTCCACCGCCGAGCAGGTCGTGGAGACGGCGGCGCGGCACTTCGCCGGGCAGCGCGGCCTGGTGCTGCTGGCCATCGACGCGCGCACGCTGGGCGAGCACCTGCGCTGGGAGCCGGCCCCGCGCCGTGGCGGTCTCTTCCCGCACCTGTACGCGAGCCTGCCGCTGGACGCGGTGGTCGCCGAGGTCGAGCTGCCCGACGACGTACCGGTCGACCAGGCCGTCGCCCGGGCCCTCGGGGCGAGAAGCTGACTACAGGTCGAGGCCGGCGGCCAACGCGGTGGTGACCGCCGCCGTTCGGTCCGTCACGCCCAGCTTCGCGAACGCCCGCAGCAGGTGGGTCTTGACCGTCGCCTCGCTGATCGACAGCTCCCGGCCGATCTCCGGATTGGACAGTCCCTTGGCGACCAGGCGCAGGACCTGAAGCTCCCGCGGCGAGAGGGCGTCGGCCGGCTGCGGCCGGCACAGCCGGTCCACGAGCCGGGTCGCCACCGAGGGCGCGCGACAGTGGTGGTCTTGCCGGCGCCGTTGGGTCCCAGCAGGGCGACGATGCTGCCGTGCGGGACCTGCAGGTCGAGGCCGTCGACCGCGCGCACGTCTCCGTACTGCTTGCGCAGCCCGGACACGTCGATCGCCACCGACGTCTCGGGGTGGGTGACGCTGGTTGTCATACTCCGATCGTCGGGCGGTCACCGGCGTCCCGCGACGACCGACCGTCGTCATCGCCGTGTCCACCGGTCGGTGGACAGGCTCAGCGTCGTGGCAATCCTGGCTCAGCCGTCATCGTGGCTCAGCGCCGGGGCGACGTACTTGGCGAAGGACTCCAGCAGGCGGGCGTTGTACTCCACCCCGAGCATGTTCGGCACCGTGATGAGCAGCGTGTCGGCCAGCCGGACCGCCTCGTCCCGGGCCAGTTCCTCCGCCACCACGTCCGGCTCGCCGATGTAGCTGCGCCCGAACCGCGCGACGGCGCCCTCGAGCAGGCCGACCGTGTCCTGCGACTCGTCCCGGCCGTCGCCGAAGTAGGCCCGGTCCTCGTCGGTGGTGATGGGAACGACGCTGCGGCTCACCGACACCCGTGGCGTCCAGGACCAGCCCGCCTGCGCCCAGGCCGCCCGGAACACCCGGATCTGCTCGGCCTGCAGCTCATGGAAGGGGACGCCGGTGTCTTCACTGAGCAACGTCGAACTCATGAGGTTCAACCCCTGCTCGGCCGCCCACCGCGCGGTGTCACGGGTCCCCGACCCCCACCAGATCCGCTGCCGCAGGCCCGGCGACTGCGGCTGGATCGGGACCAGGCCGGCCGGGCCCTTGCGCGGGTCGCCCGGCGCGATCCCCGCCCCCTCGACCGCCCGCAGGAACTGCGCCGTCTTGGCCCGCGCCTCCTCGGCCGCCGTCCGGCCCGGGCCCGGCACATAGCCGAACGCCTCGTACCCGTTGATGACCAGCTCGGGCGATCCCCGGCTCACGCCGAGCTGCAGCCGGCCGTCGCTGAGCAGGTCGGTGGCCGCGGCCTCCTCCGCCATGTAGAGCGGATTCTCGTACCGCATGTCGATGACGCCCGTCCCGATCTCGATCCGGGACGTGCGCATCGCCATGGCGGCCAGCAACGGGAACGGCGAGGCGAGCTGGCGGGCGAAATGGTGCACGCGCACGAACGCTCCCGACGCGCCGATCTCCTCGGCCGCGACGGCCAGCTCGACCGTCTGCCGCAGGGCGTCCGCGGCCGTCCGCACCCGCGATCCCTCGACCGCCCGCCAGTGTCCGAACGTGAGGAACCCGAACCCCTTCACCGGCCAACTCCTCCGCGCAAGTCCCGGCGCCCGCCTGATGCCGGCGCCGTCACCACCCTACGGCCACCCGCCCCCGGCTCCGCCGCTCGCCGGGGCTATCCCCCACCAGCCCCGTCGGCGGCGCACTAGACTGGCGCCGGTCGACGGGTCCCCAGGGAGGTGTCGATGGGCTACCAGGTCGGCGACAAGGTCGCCCCGTTCACGTTGCCGCGCGTCAACGGCGGCGAGGTCACGGTCGACCCCGCATCGGCCGCCGCGACCGTGGTGGTCTTCACCGCCAACCACTGCCCGTACGCGTTGGCGTGGCACGAACGGATCCAGCAGGTCGCCCGGGATTACGCCGACCGCGACGTCCACGTCGTCCAGATCAACCCGAACAACGAGGTGACGCATCCGGCCGACTCCACCGCCGCGAGCGCGGAGCGCGTCGCCGCCGGGCACTTCGCCGGCCCCTACCTGCGCGACGAGCCGCAGGAGCTGACGCGGACCTTTGGGGCGGAGAAGACGCCGGACGTCTTCATCATCGACCGCACCGGCACGCTCGTCTACCGAGGCGCGCCCGACGCCGACTACGAGGACGAATCCCAACGAGCCAGTTACATTCGCGACGCCCTCGATGCGGTCCTGGCCGGACGTCCCGTGACGCGGTCGTACACGCCGCCCCGTGGCTGCAGCATCAAGTGGCGCACCGCCGAGTCCACGGCCTGAACCCACGTCACCGCGCGGCCGTGACAGAGCACATCGAGATACTCGCCTGGTCGGGCTGTCCCTCCCATGACGAGGCGCGGGAGCGCCTCACCGCCCTGCTGCGCGACCTCGGCCGGCCCGACGTCGAGGTCCGCCTGCGGTGGATCGAGACCGAGGCCGAGGCGCGAGAGGTGGGTTTCGTCGGCTCACCGACCTTCCGGTGGCACGGCCAGGATCTCCTGCCGCCGGACCCGGGCACGCCCGTGGGCCTCGCCTGCCGGGTCTACCGCCGGCGCGACGGGCGGCCCTCGCCCCTGCCCGACCCCGAGGACCTGCGGGACGCGGTGCGGCGCGCCCTCGGGGTGTAAGGGCGTAACGGGCGACGCCTTCGCCCTCGGCGGTAAGCCGGGCCACGCGGCCTCGGCGGGTAACGGGGGGCACCGCGAACCGCGGCGGTCGCGACCAGCGCAGCGGTCGCGGACGGCCCGGGCGTACCGGCGGTCACGGGAGCGCGCCTGGCCCGGCTCACGCCAAGTTCCCGGAACCCCCGACGCGGCGACCGCAGGCCGGTAGCGTGGCTTGCGTCGGTGAACGCCGAGGTCGGTCGGCGATCGCCGGCCGGCCGCCCCGAACGGGGAGGAGACAGGCGATGACCACCCAGCAACTGCCCCGACTACAGGGAATGACCGTCTTCGACAACGCGGGTCAACGGATCGGCGAAGTCCAGCGGGTGTTCTACGACCAGGCCACCAACGAGCCGGCGTGGATCACGGTTCGGGGTCTCGGCGTCCGGGAGGCGTTCGTGCCCCTGACGGGAGCGCGCATTGAGCCCTCCGGGGTGACGGTGGCCCTGCGCAAGGATGTGATCGAGGGTGCGCCGGTGATCGACGCTGGTTCTGAGCTGAGCGCGGACGATGCGGCCAAGCTGGACCGCTACTACATGGGCATGCTGAAGACCGCGCCCGAGCCACCGAGCCGCCCGTCCGAGCCCGAGCACTCCGCGGAGCTGACCAGCTTCGAGGAGCGGGTCCGGGTCGGTACCGAGCCGGTGGAGAGCGGCACCGTCCGGCTGCACAAGTCGGTGGTCACCGAGCCGGTGGAGACGTCGGTGCCGGTTCGCCGCGAGGAGGTGCGCGTGGAGCGGGTGCCGGTGAGTTCGCCAACGCCCACCCCGGGACACCGCTTCGAGGACGAGACCGTGGAGGTCACGCTGCACGAGGAGCGGCCGACCGTGGCCAAGGAGGCGGTGCCGGTCGAGACCGTGCGGCTCACGGCGAAGGCGGAGACCGACGAGCGGCCGGTGTCCGACCAGGTGCGGCGCGAACGCATCGAGGTGCAGGACGAGCGCCCGGGCCAGCGGTGACGTCGCCCAGGGGCGATCGAGTCGCTGGACGGTTGGCGTCGATGGACGGTCGGAGGCGACTCCGGCCGTCCATCGCCCGTCGCCGGTCATGGGCGTTGATCACTCGGTGAGCTGGCCGTTGGTGAGCTCGAGCAGGCCGTCGCCGGTCAGCTCAAACGACACGGTGGGGCTGATGGCGTTGAGTGTGTCGCCCAGGCTGTTCGCCTCGTCGCGTTCGGCGTGCCGCAGACGCATCCGCCGGATGCGGACCGGGAGCAGGCGCAGCCGGGCCAGCCGCCCCGAGCCGGGCTCGACCGTGGCGAGCGGAAGCACCCGCAGCTCCGGACGGTACCGCTCGTACCCGCCGATTCCCTCGTAGTCGTCGATGAGGTCACCGACGCCGTAGAGGATCAGCTTGCCGCGGTAGACCTCCACGGGCCGAGGATGGTGCGACGAGTGGCCGTGCACCACGTCGACGCCACCGTCGATGAGCCGGTGAGCGATCGCGACGTGCTGGGCGGGCACGTCGTAACCCCAGTTTGATCCCCAGTGGACAGAGACGACCACGATGTCGCCGGGACGGCGTACCGCCTCGACCCGGTCGAGGATCGGCGCGACGCCCTCCGGCGAGGTCTCGTCGAACAGCCACACGCCCGGCCCGTCCGGTGTGGCCGTCCACTGTGGTGGGACGCCGCTGGACCGGCTGGCCAGGCTGAAGAGCACGACCCGCACCCCCGGCTCGGGCGAGACGATCGCCGGCTGCCTGGCCTCCTCGGCCGTCCGGCCCGCACCCGCCGTCGCGATGCCGACCCGCTGCAGGGTCTGCCGGGTCTCGACCAGGCCGGCCGGGCCGAAGTCGAGCACGTGGTTGTTGGCCAGCGCCACGGCGTCCAGCCGGGCGGCGGTCAGGCACCCCACGTTGTCGGGGGCCATGCGGTAGTGCACGGCCTTGCCCGGTTCCGGCTCGTCGTGGGTGGTGATGCTGGTCTCCAGGTTGGCGATCCGGACCTGCGCGCCGTACCGGTCGAGCAGGTCGAGCGCCTCACCCCACGGCCAGCCGTCGGCGGCGGGGGCGGGAATCGCGCCGTTGGCCATCTCGGCCATCCGGACGTACGTCCGCGCGTCCCCGGTCGCCCCCTCCCACAGGCGAGGCTCACCCGGATGGGCGAGGATCTGGTCCACGCCCCGACCCGTCATGAGGTCGCCGCCGAGGAAGAGCGTCGGCACCACCTCACTCTACGGCGCGGGGCGCGCGCAGGCGGCCGGTCTCAACAAAGTACGTATGCAGATCGGTCAACGTCTGCTGGACCGGCCGCGGCTCGTGGCCCAGCTCCCGGCGGGCCTTGCTCCCATCGATGGCCGGGAAAGTCTCCAGCGCGTGCAGGGCCTCCCGCGTCGGCAGCAGGGACCACCCGGTCCACCGAACGAGCGGCTCGGCGAGCGGGGCCACGGCTCGGGCCAGGCCGGACGGAGCGGTCCGGCGCATGACCGGCGTTCCGCGGACCGCGGCGGCCAGCCGGGCCAGCTCCGCGATGCTCACGCGGTGCCCGGGCACCAGGTAGCTCTCACCCGTACGGCCTCGGGCGGCGGCCGCGCGCAGGGCGCGCACCACGTCGCGGACGTCGACCCAGTCGAACCCGCCCGGCACCAGGGCCGGCAGCCGGCGACGCCACAGCGCGAGCAGCACGGCCCCCATGCGCGACGGCGCGTCGTCGCACGGACCGATGATGCCGCTCGGATTGACCACCACCGCGTCCAGCCCGCGGTCGACCACCCGCCGGAGCTCGACCTCGCCCGCGGCCTTCGAGCGGTCGTAGGCGGGCAGCTGCGGCCGGTGGGCGCGGGGCGCGGTCTCGTCGACGGTCCGGCCCGCGACGGCCGCCAGGTCGAAGGCGTGCACCGAGCTGCAGTGCACGAACCGCGGCACGCCACGCTCGAGCGCCGCCTGGGCCAGGATCCGCACGCCGTCGACGTTGACCGAGTGCACGCGCCCGCGCAGGCCACCGGCGATGGAGATGACGGCGGCGAGGTGGTAGACGATCTCACATCCCTCCAGGGCGGGGCCGATCGCCGCGGCGTCGCGGATGTCGGCCCGCACCCACCGGGCGCCGTGACGCACGGCCCGCACCGGCTCCCGGAGGTCGACCGCCCGCACCTCGTGACCGTCGGCCAGCAACGCGAGGCACAGGTTCGTCCCCACGTGCCCGGCCGCCCCGGTCACCACGATCGTCATGGCCACCCAGTGTGCCGTGGCCCCGGACCGGCCGCGAGACCGCGGTGCCGTGCCCTCCAGATCTACGGGGATGACGGTCAGTCATCCAGGGGAAATGACTGGTCAGTCGGCTACCGCCGTGCGCACGTAGCGGGTGAGCAGCGCTCCCGGCGGGGTGGCGATGCTCGACGCCAGCCTGAGGGCGGTCGGTGTCCCGAGGCGACCGAAGAGGCGCTTGCCCGAGCCGAGCACGATCGGATCGATCATCAGCCGCCACTCGTCCACGAGGTCCCGTTCCAGGAGGGACCGGGCCAGCCCAGAGCTGCCGATGAGCACCAGCGTGCCCGGCTCGGTCGCCCTCATCCGGGCAGGGCGTCGCGCACATCGGCACCGAGCCGGACGGCGCCCGGCCACGGCCGGGTCAGGGGCCGGTGGCTGGCGACGTACTTGGGCCGCGTGTTGAGCGGCTCCGCCAGGACCCGCACCTCCGGCCCGGCGGTCGGCCAGTACGCCGCGAACCGGTCGTAGGTGCCGCGGCCGAACAGGTACGCGTCGGCCGAGGTGATCGTCTCGGTGACCCAGTCCTGGGCGGCCTCGTCCAGGTACGGGCCGTGCCAGCCTCCGTGCCGGAATCCGCCCGACGCGTCCTCGTCCGGGTACATCGGCGACTGGACCACGGCATCGAGGCTCATCCACTCCATCGCCACGATCCTCATCGGACGACCTCCCCGAGCCGGCCCAGCAGGCCGAGGGCGAAGGCCCAGGGTGAGGCGCGCGGTGAAGCGCAGGCGATCCTGACCGTGCTCGACGAGCGGGGCATCACCGTGCCCGCCGAGGCCCGTGACCGGATCCTCGCCTGCACCGATCTGAACCAGCTCACCACCTGGCTGCGGCGGGCGGTCCGGGCGGCCTCCATCGACGACGTGCTCGCGGCCTAGCGGGCCCGCCGCGTCCGCGCGGCCTACCGAGCCTTGCCGCGCTTGGCCGCGCGCGGCGAGCCTTGGCCCCCGCGACCCGGGCCTGAGCTACCGCCGACGTACTCCCGCAGGTGCTGGCCGGTCAGGGTGTTCCCGGCGGCCACGAGGTCGGCCGGGGTGCCCTCGAAGACGATCCGGCCGCCGTCGTGCCCCGCACCGGGGCCGAGATCGATGATCCAGTCGGCGTGCGCCATCACGGCGAGGTGGTGCTCGATGACGATCACCGACTTGCCGGCGTCCACCAGGCGGTCGAGCAGGCGCAGCAGGTGCTCGACGTCGGCCAGGTGCAGGCCGGTGGTCGGCTCGTCCAGCACGTAGATGCCGCCGTCGGTGGCCATGTGGATGGCCAGCTTGAGGCGCTGCCGCTCGCCGCCGGAGAGGGTGGTCAGGGGCTGACCCAGGCGCAGGTAGCCCAGGCCGACGTCGGCCATCCGGTTCAGGATCGCCAGGGCGGCCGGCGTCCGGGCCTCGCCGGTGGCGAAGAACTCCTGGGCCTCGGCGACCGACATGGCGAGGACCTCGCTGATGTCCCGGCCCGCGAGCTTGTACTCCAGCACGCTGGCCTGGAAGCGCCGGCCCTCGCACTCCTCGCAGGTGGTGGCGACGCCGGACATCATGGCCAGATCCGTGTAGATAACTCCGTTGCCGTTGCAGGTGGGGCAGGCGCCCGCGGAGTTCGGGCTGAACAGCGCCGGCTTGACGCCGTTGGCCTTGGCGAAGGCGGTCCGGATCGGGTCCAGCAGGCCGGTGTAGGTGGCCGGGTTGCTGCGCCGGGACCCGCGGATCGGGGTCTGGTCGATGCTGACCGCGCCGGCGCTCTTCGGGATCGAGCCATGGATGAGCGAGCTCTTGCCCGACCCGGCCACTCCGGTGACCACGACCAGCACGCCCAGGGGGATGTCCACGCTCACGTTGCGCAGGTTGTGCTTGTTGGCGTTGCGAATCTCCAGCACGCCGGTGGGCTTGCGCGTCTCCGGCTTGAGCGTGGCCCGGTAGCTCAGGTGACGTCCGGTCAGCGTGTCGCTGCGCCGCAGCCCGTCGACCGGCCCCTCGTAGCACACCATGCCGCCCTCGGTGCCGGCGCCCGGGCCGAGGTCGACCACGTGGTCGGCGATGGCGATGGTCTCGGGCTTGTGCTCCACGACGAGCACCGTGTTGCCCTTGTCCCGCAAGCGGAGCAGCAGTCGGTTCATCCGCTCGATGTCGTGCGGGTGCAGGCCGACGGTGGGCTCGTCGAAGACGTACGTGACGTCGGTGAGCGACGAGCCGAGGTGGCGGACCATCTTCGTGCGCTGGGCCTCGCCGCCGGAGAGCGTGCTCGTCGGGCGGTCCAGGCTGAGGTAGCCGAGTCCGATCTCGACGAACGAGTCCAGCGTCCGCTGCAGGTTGGCCAGCAGGGGCGCGACCGAGGGGGCGTTCAGGTTGCGCACCCACTCGGCGAGGTCGCTGATCTGCATGGCACAGACATCGGCAATGTTGAGCCCATTGATCTTCGAGGACCGCGCGGTCTCGTTGAGCCGGGTGCCGTCGCAGGCCGGGCAGACGGTGAAGGTGACGGCCCGTTCGACGAACGCGCGCAGGTGGGGCTGCAACGCCTCCGGGTCCTTGGACAGGAACGACTTCTGCACCCGCGGCACGAGCCCTTCGTAGGTCAGGTTCATGCCCTCGACCCTGACCTTGACCGCCTCCTTGTAGAGGAAGTCGTGCAGCTCCTGCTCGGTGTAGTCGCGGATCTTCTTATTAGGATCGACGAATCCAGATGAGGCGAAGACCCGCACCATCCATCCGTCCGCGGTGTACCCGGGGACCTTGATGGCCCCCTCGGCGAGCGACTTGTCGCGGTCGACGAGCTCGTCCACGTCGATCGTGGAGACGCGGCCGAGCCCTTCGCACTCCGGGCACATGCCACCACTGATGGTGACCGTCCGCTCCTCGACCTGCCCCTTGCCCCGCTGACGGGTGATGGTGCCGGAGGCCTGGCCGGCGGGGATGTTGAAGGAGAAGGCGTTGGCGCCACCGATGTGCGGCTCACCGAGGCGGCTGAACAGGATGCGCAGCATGGCGTGCGCGTCGGTGGCCGTGCCCACGGTCGACCGGACGTTGGCGCCCATGCGCTCCTGGTCGACGACGATCGCGGTGGTCAGGCCCTCGAGCAGGTCGACGTCCGGCCGGTTCAGGTTCGGCATGAAACCCTGGATGAAGGCGCTGTACGTCTCGTTGATGAGCCGCTGCGACTCCGCGGCGATGGTGCTGAAGACCAGCGAGCTCTTGCCGGACCCGGACACCCCGGTGAAGACGGTCAGGCGGCGCTTGGGGATCTCGACAGTGATGTTGCGGAGGTTGTTCTCCCGAGCGCCCTGCACTCGGATGACGTCGTGGCGGTCGGCGGCGTGCACGGCCGACCACCCTAGCCGATCAGTCCGACATCGCCCACCAACCGTGAGCACCGCGGGTCAGACCATGCACCGGAACTCCAGGCACCGACACTAGAGGCCATGCCGGAACTGCCTGAGGTCGAGTCGGCCCGCATGGTCATCGCCCGCTACGCGCTGCGTCGACCCATCGCCGACGTCGACGACGCCGACACGTACGTCTGCCGGCCGCATCACCCCGGCGAGATGCGCGCCGCCCTGGTGGGCCGCCGGCTCACCGCGGTCCACCGGCGGGGCAAGAGCATGTGGTGCGAGACCTCCGGCGTCGGGCGGTCACGGACGCCCGGACCGGTCCTGGGCATTCACCTGGGCATGTCCGGAAAGATCGTCTTCGGCGACGGCCGCGGCCGGGAGATCGACGGTGGCGACTACTGGGAGCGGGGCCGGGCGCCCGGTGACCACCGGTTCAACCGGTTCTCGCTCACCTTCGCCGACGGCAGTTTCCTCATGCTCGTCGATCCGCGCCGGCTGGGCCGGATCCGCCTCGACCCCCCGGTGGAGGCGCTGGGCCCGGACGCGCGCGACATCTCGCGGGATCAGTTCCGGGCCGCGTTCGCCCGGGGGAGCGCGCCGGTGAAGGCGCGGCTCCTCGACCAGGAGGCGTTGGCCGGGGTCGGCAACCTCCTCGCCGACGAGGCGCTCTGGCAGGCCGAAATCCGCCCGTCCCGCCCGGTCGACGAGCTGACCCCGGAGGAGGTCGACCGCCTCCACCAGGCGGTGGTCGATGCGGTGGCGGCCGCGCTCCGCGACGGCGGGGTGCACACGCTGCCAGTGGTCCCCTATCGCGCGAAGGGCGCCACCTGCCCGCGCTGCGGCACCCCGATGGCGACCGGCACGGTCGGTGGCCGGACGACCTGGTGGTGCCCCCGCGACCAGACCTGACCCGCCCGCCACCCGACCCTCCCGCCACCCAGATCTCCAGCCGGCCACCCTCCCGCCACCGGACCCGCCGCCGGCCGCTCGCCCGCGATCGGACCCGTACCCGGCCGGCCCCGGCGCGCCCGGAGCACCGTTCGGCGAGGGCCGGACCCGCCGCCTGACCCGGCCACATTCACGTCTCTAAGACGACTGCTCTCTATCTGTGCACCCTTTTCTTCTGATCATGGCCCGCAAGCCCGCCCCATCCATTGATAACGGATTAGTAAAGGGTCTTAACCAACGCTGGACTTGTTTTGTTTGTTTGGTGTACTAACCAACGCATGACCGCGATGGAGACGCCCGCCCCGGGCTACTCCGCGACCCGAGGACTTCGACCCAGCGCGAAGTCGCTGCCCGAGCACGCGCGGGGTCACAACCGGTCCCTGGTCCTGCAGACGCTGTACCGCAACGGCGAGCTCAGCCGGGCCGACCTCGCCCGGGCGACCGGGCTGACCCGGGTCACGATCAGCGACCTGGTGGCGGACCTCATCGCGGCCGGCCTGGTCGTCGAGCTCGGCCAACGCGACGAGGCCCGGCCCGGCAAGCCGGCCACGCTGCTCGGCATCAACCGCACCGGGCACTGCATCATCGGCCTCGACCTGTCCGGCGCGCAGAGCTTCCTCGGGGCGCTGCTCGATCTCGACGGCCAGGTGATCGAGCACCGGGAGGCTCCGCTGCACGACGCGACCGGCCCGGCCGCGCTCGAGCTCGTGGTGGACCTGGCCCGGCAACTGGTGAAGGCGGCGCGGACGCCCGTCCTCGGTGTCGGCGTCGGCTCGCCCGGCATCGTCGACCGCGACGGCGTGGTGCTCACCGCGCCCAACCTGGGCTGGACCAACGTCCCGCTGCAGGAACGACTCGCCGAGGCGACCGGGCTGCCCGTCTTCGTCGCCAACGACGCCAACGCCGCCGCCCTCGCCGAGCTGACCTTCGGCAGCCCGCGGCCCCGTGCCGGGCGCGAGCCCGGGGCGGCGCCGGCCGAGCCGCGCCGGGAACGGGGGGACCTCATGGTGGTCACCGTCGGGCACGGCGTGGGCGCCGGGCTCATCATCGACGGACGTCCCATCGTCGGCAGCGGGTCGGCGGCCGGCGAGATCGGCCACGTCGTGGTCGGCACCGACGGCGGCGCGGAGTGCGCCTGCGGCAAGCAGGGCTGCCTGGAGACCTGGCTCGCCGCGCCACGCCTGGAGGCGGCGATCGCGGCCGACCCGGCCGCCCGCGACGCGGTGCTGGACGAGGCGGGCCGCCGGCTGGGCATCGCGCTGGCCCCGGTCGTGGCCGCCCTCAACCTGGCGGAGGTCGTGCTGAGCGGCCCCGCCCACCTGCTCGACGGCCGGTTGCTCGCCTCGGCCGTCGCCACGCTCCGCAGCCGCACCCTGGACGAGCTCCACGGTGACCTCACGCTGCGGATGTCGGCCCTGGGAAAGGACATCGTCTTGCGCGGCGCCGCCGCCATGGTCCTCTCCGGCCGGCTCGGGGTCGCCTGACCCCCACCACCGCACAGCACCAACCGGGTGTCCGCACTCGCGGCCACCATCGCCCTAGGAAAGGTAACCAGTCATGCGAAAGATCGGAGTCGTAGCGGGCATCGCTGCGACCGCTTTGATCCTCGCCGGGTGCGGCGGCACTCCGGCCGAGGAGGAAGCGGAGACCGGCACCATCCGGGTCTGGCTCAACGGCACCGACACGCCGCAGGAGGCGCGCGACTACCTCAAGCAGACCTTCGAGGCCGAGAACCCCGGCTGGACGCTGACCATCGAGGAGCAGCAGTGGACCGGGCTGGTCGACAAGCTGACCACCGCCCTGTCCAGCTCGGACAGCCCGGACATCGTCGAGGTCGGCAACACCCAGGCTCCGGGCTTCACCGCGGCCGGGGCGTTCCTGGACCTGACCGACGACTTCCCGACCGAGGGCCTGCTGCCCGGCTTCGTCGAGATCGGCTCGTACGACGGCCGGTTCTACGCGGCGCCGTACTACGCAGGCGCCCGCCTGGTCTTCTACAACAAGCAGATGTACGAGGAGGCCGGCGTCGAGGTGCCGACCACGCTCGACGAGTACGTCGAGAACGCGGCGAAGCTCCAGACCGCCGACCGGGACGGCGTCTACTGGGCCGGCCAGGACTGGTACGACGCGCTGCCGTTCATCTGGGAGAACGGCGGTGAGGTCGCGGTCTTCGAGAACGGCCAGTGGGACGCGCAGCTGTCCAGCCCCGAGTCGCTCGCCGGCCTGCGGCAGGTCGCGGCCATCACCACCAACGTGGTCGTGGCCGACAAGAACGGCAACGAGACCGACGAGTGGGTTCCGTTCTACGAGAAGCGGGCCGCCACGCTGTCCGTGCCGAGCTGGGCCTACTGGTCGATCCTCTACGACGAGGAGAAGAACCCGGACGGCCTGAAGCCCGAGGAGTTCGGCTACTTCAACCTGCCGGGCAAGAACGGCGGCGTGGCCCAGGTCTTCGCCGGTGGCTCGAACATCGCGATCTCGAAGAACTCCAAGCACCCGGAGCAGGCCAAGAAGGCGCTCAAGATCATGCTGAGCGAGGAGTACCAGCGGATCCTGGCCAAGAACGGCCTCGTGCCGGCGCTCACCTCACTGGCCGATGAGGTCGCGGCGGCCACGCCGGAGCTGGCCGAGCTGATCGCGCAGGCGGCCGTCAACGCCAAGCTCACCCCGGCGTCGCCCAAGTGGATCGACGTCGAGGAGTCCCGGGTCCTGCAGGACCTGTTCGTCCAGATCGCCAACGGCGGCGACATCGAGGCGCTGGCCCAGGAAGCGGACGAGAAGATCGAAGAGATCCTCAACGACAACTGAGCGCCTCGCTCACCGTCGAAGCCCGAACCTCGCTTCATCCTCAAGCGCCAAACGTCAGCCTCGAGCGCCAAACGTCAGCCTCGAGCGCCAACGAGGTGGCCGGCGCGGGTACGCTCCGCGCCGGCCGTGCGAGGGAGACCTCGACCGCGCCAGGTCGGCACCGCGGTGCGGGCCGCGGTGCCGGCCTCGGCCGGATCACCCCCGCCCTCGTTGTGCCCATCGCCCTAGGAAAGCGTTCCGGGGCACTCTGTCACCCTATCCACCTGTCCCACCCGCCTATCTGAGTCCGGAGGGCCGCCATGTCCTCAGCCGTGCCCGCCGCGCGGTCCCGCGACCTCGGCGAACTGGTGAGCCCGCCGCGACGCTCCCCGACCACGGGCCCGACGCCGCGGCGACGCATCGCCACGCCCGCGTTCCTCCGCGGTCCGTGGCTCCTGCTCACCCCCGCGCTCGCGATCATCGCCGTCATCACGGGCTGGCCGCTGGTGCAGCTCGTCGTGATGTCGTTCCAGAAGTACGGTCGCGCCCAGATCTTCGGCGCACCCCCGGAGTTCGTCGGGTTCGACAACTACGTCGAGGTCCTGACCGACACCGAGTTCTGGCAGGTGCTCGGGCGCAGCCTGCTGCTGTGCGCGGCCTGCGTGGTGGCGACCATGGGGCTGGGCGTCGCGGTGGCGACGCTCATGACCCGCCTCGGGCGCGGGCTGCGACTCCTCGTCTCGATCGGCCTGCTGCTCGCCTGGGCCATGCCGGCGCTGACCGCCACCACCATCTGGGGCTGGCTGTTCGACACCCGTCGCGGCCTCATCAACTACCTGATCACGCAGCTCACCGGCGCCGACTTCATGGGCCACTCCTGGCTCAACAACTGGGTCAGCTTCTACTTCGTGGCGACGGTCGTCATCACCTGGATGTCGGTACCCTTCGTCGCCTTCACCACCTATGCGGCGTTGACCCAGGTGCCCCGCGAGGTGCTCGAGGCGGCGAGCATCGACGGCGCCTCGAGCTGGCAGCGGTTCCGCGCGATCGTCATACCGCACATCCGCGCGGTGCTCGTGGTCGTGCTGGTCCTCCAGATCATCTGGGACATGCGGGTCTTCACCCAGATCTACACGCTCCAGGCCATCGGCGGCATCGCCGAGCAGACCAACACCATCGGCGTATACATCTACGTCACCTCCGTGGTGAGCGGTGACATGGGCGCGGGCGGCGCGATCGCCGTATTGCTCGTCATCATCATGCTCGCCATGTCCGGCTACTACATCCGCAGCGTCCTGCGCGAGGAGGGCATATGAGCACGCAGGCTCCACCGCGAGCGGGGCGCCTCGAAGCGGCGCCGACGCGGATCGGCTCGGGCCGCCCGGCCGGCCGGCGGCCCCGGCGCCGGGTGACCATCGGGGGCACGATCCGGACGATCTGCGCGCTCGTGGTCTTCTTCGCCTCCATCTTCCCGGTGTACTGGATGGTCAACTCGTCCCTGCTGCCGGGCGCGGCCGTGCGCTCCTCGACGCCGCACCTGTGGCCGGACGAGTTCACGCTGGACAACTACGTCACGGTCCTCACGCCGGGCACGCGATCGATCGACTTCCTGCCCGCCCTGCGCATCTCGGTGATCGTGACCCTGAGCACCGTGGTCTGCGCGCTGCTGTTCGCCTTCCTGGCGGCGCTCGCCCTGAGCCGGTTCCGGTTCCGCAGCCGGCGCACGCTCATCGTCGGGGTGCTGATGATCCAGATGATCCCGGCGGAAGCGATGATGATCTCCACCTTCCGCGTCCTGGACGGCTGGAACCTGGTCAACACCACGACCGGGCTGACGCTGGTCTACGTCGCCACCGTCCTGCCGTTCACGATCTGGACGCTGCGCGGCTTCGTCAACGGCGTGCCGGCCGAGCTGGAGGAGGCGGCGATGGTCGACGGGTGCAGCCGCATGGGCGCGTTCTGGCGCATCACCTTCCCGCTGCTGGCCCCGGGTCTGGCCGCCACCGGCGTGTTCGCTTTCATCCAGGCATGGAACGAATTCACATTCGCGCTCGTCATCATGAACCGGGCCGACCAGCGGCCGCTGCCGGTGTGGCTGCGCGCCTTCGTCCAGGCGACCAAGGAGACCGACTGGGCGGTCATCATGGCCGGCTCCACCCTGGTCGCGATCCCGGTCATCATCTTCTTCCTCATCGTGCAGAGCCGCATGACCAGCGGCCTCGTTGCGGGGGCGGTGAAGGGTTGAACCACCAGACATCGGAGTATCGACATCTGGCGTCCAGCGTGCTCCTGCCCGGATTCCGCGGCACCACGCTGCCCGACTGGCTGCGGGCGCGGCTGGAGGCCGGCCTGGCCGGAGTGTGCCTGTTCGCCGAGAACATCGTCGCCGACTCGCCGGGCTCGCCCGACGCCGGCGGCCCGGACAGCGACGCCCGGCTGGCCGCGCTCACCGGCGAGATCCGGGCAGCGAACGCGGCCGCCGTCGTGGCGATCGACGAGGAGGGCGGCGACGTCACGCGACTCGCCGCCGCCACGGGCTCGCCCTACCCCGGCAACGCGGTGCTGGGCCGGCTCGACGATCCCGCGCTCACCGCGGCCGTGGCGCGCGCGGTCGCCACCCGGCTCGCCGCCGGCGGGGTGACGCTCAACTTCGCGCCCGTGGCCGACGTCAACTCCAACCCGCTCAACCCGGTCATCGGGGTACGCAGCTTCGGCGCCTCGGCCGAGCTGGCCGCCCGCCACGTCGCCGCCTGGACCGCGGCCCACGAGGAGGCCGGGGTCGCCACCTCGGTCAAGCACTTCCCCGGCCACGGCGACGTCGCGGTCGACTCGCACCACGACCTGCCCGTGCTCGACATCGATTCCGATCTCCTCCGGTCCCGTGAGCTCGTGCCGTTCGCGGCGGCGATCGCGGCCGGAGCCCGTACGGTCATGACCTCGCACATCGTGGTGCGAGCGGTGGACCCTACGGGACCGGCGACGTTCTCGGCCCCGGTGCTGCAGGGCCTGCTACGCGACGAGCTGGGCTTCACCGGGGTCATCGTCTCCGACGCGCTCGACATGCGCGGCGCGAGCGGGACGATCGGCATTCCGGCCGCGGCCGTGCGCGCGCTGGCAGCCGGGGTCGACCTGCTCTGCCTCGGCACCCGCATCACCGACGAGCAACTGACCGCCATCGAGTCCGCGATCGTCACGGCCGTGGCGTCCGGCGCGCTGCCCGCGGACCGGCTGCGCGAGGCCGCGACCCGGGTGGCCGGCCTGGCCACGAACCGGCCCGGGCCGGTGCCGGGCGACACCGGCGTCCGGGGCGACACCGACGGCCTACCCGCCGCCGACCGGATCGCCGAGGCCTTCGACGTTCGCCCGGGCGCGATGCCGCCCGCGGGCGCCCGCCTCGTGCAGATCGAGACCGCGGCCAACATGGCGGTCGGCCACATTCCGTGGGGGCTCGCCGCGGCCGGCGTGGCCGTCGAGCGGGTCCGGCCCGGCGACCCGCTGCCCCCGGGACCGCTGGTGCTGGTCGGCAAGGACAACCATCGTCATCCCTCGGTATGCGAAATGATCGATAAGGCCCGCGATGCGGGACCCACCCTCGTGGTCGACATGGGCTGGCCGGCCCCGGACCGGGCGTACGCGGACGTGGCGACGTTCGGCGCCTCCCGCGCGGTCGGCGTCGCGCTTCATCGCTGGCTCCTCGCGCACGGTCTGGGGCAGGCGCGATGAAGCTTGCGGACGTGACGGGTGGGTTGCGACTCGGCATCGACGTCGGCGCCACCAAGACCGCGGCGGTCCTGATCGACCCGACGGGTGCGGTCGCCCACGAGGTACGGCTGCCCACCGCGTTCGGCGAGGAGGGTGTCCTCGCCACGATCAGCGCCGCGATCGCGGAGATCGCCGCCGCGGCCCACCTGGACGGCGCGGGCTTCACCTCGGTCGGCATCGGCATCCCGGGCACGGTCGACCCGGTCACCGGCCGGGTGTCGCACGCGGTGAACCTCGGCGTGGAGGACCTCGACCTGGCTACCCTCGTGGCGGCCCGCACCGGCCTGGCCGTCCGCGTGGAGAACGACGTCAAGGCGGCCGCGCTCGGGGCCTACCACGCGCTGCGCGACCCGGCCGCGCCCGACGGTTCGGAGGAGATCGGCTCCATGGCGTACCTCAACCTCGGCACCGGGCTGGCCGCCGGGTTCGTCCTCGGCGGCGAGCTGTGGCGCGGGGCCCGGGGCGTGGCCGGCGAGATCGGCCACATCCCGATCGCCGAGGGACCCGCCTGCCCGTGCGGCCAGCGGGGCTGCCTCGAGCTGTACGCCTCCGGGTCGGCGCTGGCCCGGATGTGGCCGACCGACGACCCGCAACCCGTCCGGGCCCTCTTCGACGCGGCCGACAGCGGTGACGACACCGCGGCGAAGGTACGCCGGAGCTTCATGGCCTCGGTCGCCTCCGCGGTCCGCATCCTCGTGCTCACCATGGACGTCGATCTCGTGGTCATCGGCGGCGGCATCAGCAACCTCGGACAGCGGCTGCTGGACGCGCTGCGGGAGGCGCTGGACGCGCAGGCGAGCACCAGCCGGTTCCTGGCCAGCCAGGCCCTCTCGCCGCGCGTGCGGCTCGTGCCGCGGGGCGTGCCGGTGGCCGCGGTCGGGGCCGCCTTCATCGGGGTCCCCGGGTACGCGGTGGGGTGGCGGTAGCGTGGCCGAGGTCGTCATCGTTCCCGACGAGCGGGCCGGCGGTCGGCTCGCCGCCGCTCGCATCGCCCGCCTGGTCGCCGCCAAGCCCGACGCCGTGCTGGGGCTGGCCACCGGCGCGACCCCGCTCTCCACCTGGGCCGCCCTGGCCGAGTACGGCCTGGACATGTCACGGGTGCGCGGCTTCGCGCTGGACGAGTACGTGGGCCTGCCGGCCGGGCATCCGGAGAGCTACCGAGAGGTGCTCATGCGGACGGTCGTGAAGCCCCTGGGCCTCTCGCCGGACCTGGTCCGCGTACCCGGTGACGACGGCGGTGACCTCGCCACCGCCGGGCAGCGCTACGAGGAGGCGATCCGGGCCGCGGGCGGGATCGACCTGCAGGTGCTCGGCATCGGCCGCACCGGCCACATCGGCTTCAACGAACCCGGCTCGTCCCTGGCCTCGCTCACCCGCGTCAAGACGCTGACCGAGCAGACGCGGCGCGACAACGCCCGCTTCTTCTCCTCGCTCGACGAGGTCCCGCGGCACTGCATCACCCAGGGGCTCGGCACGATCCTGCGCGCCCGCGAGCTGCTGCTGCTCGCCTGGGGCGAGGCCAAGGCCGAGGCGGTCGCGGCGGCGGTCGAGGGACCGGTCACCGCGTCCCTGCCCGCCTCGGTGATCCAGCTGCACCCCGAGGTGACGGTCATCGTCGACGAGGCGGCCGCCTCCCGGCTGCGCTACGCCGACTACTACCGCTTCGCCTGGGAGAACCGTCCCGACTGGGCCCGCGACGAGGGCGGCTCGACGGCGTCCCTCGATACCTGAGGGCGTCCCTCGATACCTGAGGGTTTCCGCCCGCGCCCGGCTGGTGCGGGGCGTACGCCAAGCCGGCTTGGCCTGGCGCGTGTGGTCGGCTCGGATGTCGGAGCACCGGTCGACGCACCGGATGAACCCGCCGAAAGCGCCCGGCGGCGCCCGCGCCGCGCCTAGGCTGAGGTCACGGCCGTCGCGGGGGGAGCGATCATGGCAGACGAACCGGACCTGGTGGACGTCCTGGTGGCCGACCACGACGAGCTGCGGGCCCTGGTCGGCACCCTCACCACGCCCGGCGGGGACGATCAGGACCGGCTCACGGTCGCCATCGCCGAGCTGTCCCGACATCTCGTGGTCGAGGAGGACTACCTCTACCCGGCCGTGCGCGAGGTCGTGCCCGACGGCGCCCCGCTGGCCAACGAGGCCCTGGCCGCCAGCGCCGAGACCGAGCGGCTGGCGCAGCACATCGAGAGAACGTCAAAGACCGATACGGATCGCGCCGGGCTGCTGCGCAGCCTCACCGACGCGGTCCACCGCCACATCGAGACGACCGAACGGGACCTGTTCCCGCGGCTGCGGCAGCACTGTCCGCCGGCGCAGCTGCGTTTCCTCGCCGGCCAGGCCATGATGGCCAAGCGCACGGCGCCGACCCGGCCCCACCCGCACGATCCGCGCACCCCACCGTTGAACCAGATCGTCACGCCGGGGATCGGCCTGGTCGACCGCGTCCGCGACGCCCTGACCGGCCGGCCCACCAAGCCGGAGCAGCTCTAGACCCGCCGCGGACCACACGACGGCCCAGCTCACTCATCGATGCGCTCGACAACGTCACCGTTGTCGGGCAGGCCCTGTTCGACCCGACGAGGCGAAACGGCCCCGCGCGGCCACAGGTGGAACGAGCGGAAGGCGAGGGGCAGGCCGTGGGCCCGGTAGGGATCGATCGAGTCCATGGCCTGGATATGGAGATGGGGCTGGGTCGAGTTGCCCGAGTTCCCGCAGGCGGCAAGCTGTTGGCCGATGACGACCCGGTCCCCGGGCGCCACCTGGATGGAACCGGCCCGCAGGTGGGCGAGCAGCACGAACACGCCGCCGTCGAGCTCGAGAATCACGTGGTTGCCCGCGATGGCGGCGGGCCCTTGCCGCACGCGCGACGCCTGGGTCAGGGCGTACGGAATCAGCGCGAGCGGGGACCGCCGGGCCGCGTGGTCGGGCTCGCCGTCGTGCACCGCGGCCACCCGACCGGGCGCGGGGGCGAGGATGGGTTGGCCGTAGCCCACGAACCGCTCGGGTGGCTCCACCGAGAGCACGGTGCGCCAGTCCACGGCGTTCGCCGTCCGCCGCCCGTGCACGGCCACGAAGTCGATGGCGTAGGTGGTGGCGAACAGGTGGGTGCCGTGGCTGGGGACGCGGCGGGCCGGGCTCATCTGCGCCAGCCAGCGCCCGCGAAACGGAAGGGCCAGCACGACGGCCCGTCCCGGGCGTCCCTCCTGGTCACTAGACGTCAACAGGGCGTCCTTCCTGCCCGGCGAACGTGACCGCGTCACGCCTGACCCGGGCGGACAAGTCCTCGCTCGTAAGCGTAGACAACGGCCTGGACCCGGTCGCGTAGCCCGAGCTTGGCCAGCAGCCGGGCCACATGCGTCTTCACGGTCGCCTCGCTCACCACGAGCGAGGCGGCGATCTCGGCGTTGGAGAGGCCGCGCGCGACGTGGCGCAGGACCTCGAGTTCGCGTTCGGTGAGTCGGGACACTTCGGGGGGAGTCGGCCCGGGGGCCGGCGCGCGCGCGAACTCCTCAATGACCCGACGGGTGACCGCCGGATCAATCAAACCGGCCCCGGCCGCCACGACACGGATGGCCTGAACGAGCTGCTCCGGTGGCGCGCTCTTGAGGAGGAATCCGCTGGCCCCGGTTCGAAGTGCGTCGTAGACGTACGAGTCGACATCGAATGTCGTGAGCACGACGACCCGCGTGGCCGCAGGTTGCTCAGACACGAGCCGGCGGGTGGCGGCGATCCCGTCCAAACGGGGCATCCGGATGTCCATCAGAGTCACGTCCGGACGCAGCCTGAGCGCGGTCGCCACCGCTTCGAGGCCATCAGCGGCCTCACCCACGACGGTGATGTCGTCCTCGGCCGCGAGGATGAGGCGCAGGCCCGCCCGCACCATCGCCTGGTCATCGGCGATCAGCACCCGGATCACGCCGGCCTCTCCGCCACCACCGTTGACGCCGGGACGGGTGCGCCCTCGGCGGGTTGGAGGGCTGGCGGCGAGTCGGGCACCGGCAAGACCGCTCGCACCACGTAGCCGCCCTGCGGCCCGGGCCCCACCTCGACCGTCCCGCCGTACACCGCGGCCCGCTCCCGCATCCCGACCAACCCATGCCGGCCGGGCGTCGACGAGGTCGGACCGACTCCGTCGTCGACCACACGCAGTTCGACCGCGTTGTCGCCGTAGGTGACCGTGCACTCGAGGCGCCGGGCGGCCGCGTGTCGTAGCACGTTGGTCACCGCCTCCTGCACGATCCGGTACGCGGCCAGCTCCACCCCGGGTGGCAGCGGCCGGGCGGGGCCGACCACGGTGAGCGTGGGCACCAAGCCGGCGGCCCGGGCCGGTTCGAGGAGGTCGGCCACCTGAGCCAGGCCCGGCGCAGGGCGCGACTCGCCGGGCTCGGGCTCCCGCAGCACGCCGAGCATCCGGTGCATCTCCGCTAGAGACTCGCGTCCGGTGCGCTCGACCAGCTCCAGGGCTTCGCGCTCCGCGGTCTGGTCCGGGTGCAGCAATCGGCGAACCCCGCTGACGTGCAGGGTCATCACGCTGATGCTGTGGGCGACGACGTCGTGGATCTCCCGGGCGATCCGCAGCCGTTCGGCGGTGGCGGCGGCCGTCACCCGCCACTTCGCCTCCTGCTCGGCGTGCGCGGCGCGCTGCTCGGCGAGTTCCGCCCGCAGCGTCCGGTTCGCCAGGGCCCGGCCGACCACCCACGCTCCCGCCCCGAGCAGCCAGGCGAACGCGATGTCCGGGATCAGGAGGTGCACGGGACCCAGACCGTAGGTCACCACGATCGTGATGCCCAGCAGCCCGAGTGCGACCAACAGCGCGGCGAGCGGCCGCCGCGCATGGTAGGCAGCCGAGACGACCGCCACCATGGCGGCCGCCAGCGAGCTCAACCCGGCGTTGGGGTCGACTCCGAGCAGAGCCGGGACCACGGCGAGCCCGGACAGCGAGACCGCCAATGACGTCAGCGGCAGGTACCGCTGCCAGGCCAACACGGACGTCCCCACCAGGTACGAGGCGGCCAGCGCCGGCCGCCCGGCCCCGGGAACGAGACCGGCCCAGACCTCGGCCTGCGTGCCGGCGGTAAGCACGACAACGGCGATGAGGTCCGGCAGCCGCGGCGCCCAGCGAGTCATGAGCCCAGGCTAAGCCGGCTCGCCGCGATGGGGGTCCATCGCGCGGACGACCTTGAGCCGCCTGCGGGTACTCCGCGCGACTGACCACGAACGAGCAGCGATGGTGACGACCTCGACCCGCCCTGCGCCCGATAGTCGGGCCAACCGACCGGCAGCGGGCCGGTCACCGTCACGAGAGGTCGTCGTATGTCGACCAGTACATCGACCACATCCCTAGCGACCGCGGGCTCCGTGACCCGTGCTCCGCTCGCGCGCCGCCTGCGCCGCTACACCGCCGGCGTCGCGCTGGCTCTCTTCCCCGCGTTGCTCGCCGTGGAGGCGCCGATCGACCCGGCCGGGGACGGCACCGGCGACATGATGTACACCGCCGCGACCGAACACGAGGGTGCGCTCGCGCTCTCGGCCGCGCTGCTGTTCGTCTCCGGGATCCTGATGATTCCCGCCGTCATGGCGATCCTGCACCAGGCCCGTGATCGGGGCAGTGCGCTCGCGAACACCGGGGCCGTGCTCGGCGTGCTCGGCGGGCTCGGGCACGTGGCGATCGCGATGTTCTACCTCTTCGCGCTGGCCCTTCCCGGTGGCGACCAGGCGCAGATGGTGTCCTATGTGGAACGGGTCAATTCGAGCGCGGCGGGGGCGGTCGCGTTCCCGCTCATCCTCTGCTTCGCCTTGGGCGTCCTTGTCCTGGGCTGGGCCGCTTGGCGGGCCGGACTGGTCGGCTGGTGGGGACCGGTCGCCGTCACGGTCGCGGTGCTCGTCGCGGAGGTTCTCCCGGCGGGCGCCCCGGCGCTTCAGGTTGGCGCGAACGTGCTGGCCACGGTCGTCTTCGGCTTCCTCGGCGTCCGGGTCATCCGCATGACCGACACCGACTGGGACGGTGTGCGGCCCAGCGCATAGCAGCCGGGTGCAGGAAGGCGTCCTTCCTGGGTACGTCAGGAGGGCGTCCTTCCTGCACGGCATGATCGGCGGCTGCCCTGGGTAGCGAGTCCAGGGAGGGCCATGACGATCCGGGGGTACGTCGAACAGCCGAGCCCGCGGCCGGGAGAACCGTTCACGCTGCGGGTGGCCACCGACGCACCGCGGTTCCGGGTCGAGTTCTACCGCTGCGGCGCCGAGCTGACGCTGTGCGGCGGCACCGGACCGCTGGCCGGGCGGGACGCGCCGCTGCACCTGCCGTTCCAGGACTGGGGGGAGCCCGGCGTCGACCTGTACGGGCACGAGCTGCCGGCCTGGCCGGCGTACCGCTTCGTCGTGCCCCCGCACTGGCGGTCCGGGGTGTACGTGGCGGTGCTCATCGAGGGGGACGACCCGGCGCCGCGACCAGCCACAGTGGACGCCCGGCACGGGCGGGCGCTGTTCGTGGTCCGCGCGCCGGCCGGGGCGCCGACCGGCCCGATCCTCTACAAGATCCCCCTGCTCACCTACCACGCCTACAACGTGGTCGATGGCCCGCACTACGACCGTAAGGCCGGGGCCGGGCACTGGTGCCTCTACAACACGCCGGACGCCGACGACGTGCCGTGCCCGATCTCGCCCGGGGTGAGCCTGCACCGGCCGGGCGGCGGCACGGGCGGCACGCCGTACGACATCGACCTCAACCCAGACCCGTTCGACCCGACGCCCCGACAGACGTTCCAGCACTGGGACGCGCGGTTCGTGGCCTGGCTGGAGCGGGCGGGCTACCGCGCGGACTACTGCACCGACGTCGACCTGCACCGCGACGGCCTGGCCCAGCTGTCGCCCTACCGGTTGCTGGTCAGCGTGGGCCACGACGAGTACTGGAGCGACGAGATGCGTGACGCGCTCGACGCGTTCGTGGCCTCCGGTGGCAACGCGGCGTTCTTCGGCGGAAACACGTGCTGGTGGCGCGTCGTCTTCCACGACGACGTCACCTTCTCGCGCGTGCAGTACTGGCACGAGGCCGGCCGGCCCGAGAACACCTCGATCGGCGTCAGCTTCCGCAACGGCGGCGAGCGCGACCGGAACGAGCACCCGATCCCGGTCGGGTACCGCGTGCAGCACGACGACCACTGGCTCTACCGCGGCACCGGACTGTCCGATGGCGACGTCTTCGGGGCCGGACCGGACGAGTACCTCATCGGGTACGAGTGCGACGGCGCCGAGTTCGATCGCGGTGACCTGGCCGCCGGCCGACCGGTCCGGCCGACCGGCGCCGACGGGACGCCCGACGACTTCACGATCCTGGCCGTGGGCGACACCCGGCCCAGCGGATGGGGCTTCGGCAACGCGGCCGCCACCCTGGGGCTGCTCGGTGACCCCGAACGACCGGGCCCGGGACGGCGGGGCCCGGAACGACGGGGCCCGGAACGACGGGGCCCGGAACGACGGGGCACCGTGTTCACCGCCGCCACCACGGACTGGGCCCGGGTGCTGACCGCCGGCACCACCGGCGTGCTGGACCGGATCACCCGCAACGTGCTGGACCGGCTGACCGAGTGACGCGGGTCAGTACGTCGGGGTCGGCGGGGACCAGGACCGGCCGGGCACCGGCGGCTCGTCGCGCTTGGTGATGAGATACGGCGGCATCACCAGGGCGTGCAGGCCCGTCCGGTGCAGGGTCTCGATGGCCTGCTCCGGGGTCTCCACCAGCGGGTCGCCCGGGCCGTTGAGCGACGTGTTGATGAGCACGGGTGACCCGGTCCGCTCCTGCCAGGCCGTCAACAGCCGGTGCAGGAACGGGGTGTTGACCGGCTCGACGGTCTGCAGCCGGGCGCTGTTGTCGATGTGGGTGATGCCCGGGAGCTGGGCCCGGTACTCCGGCCGGACGTCGGCCGCGTACTGCATGAACGGCGCCGGGCGGTCGACGTCGAAGATGCGCTCCGCCTGGTCGGCGAGCACCAGCGGCGCCAGGGGCCGGAACCACTCGCGCCCCTTCACCTCGAAGTTGATGTAGTCGCGCATCTCCCGGACCCGCGGGTCGGCGATGATGCTGCGGTTGCCGAGAGCGCGCGGGCCGGACTCGCTGCGCCCCTGGCACAGCCCCACGGTGCGGGCGTCGGCCAGCAGATCGACCATGGCCGCCACCAGGTCGTCCGGGCGCTGCACGGCCAGCCCGTCCGGCAGGTGGCGTACGGCCGCCTCGACCTGGGCGGGGTCCGGGTCCGGGCCCAGGAAGTCGTTCTCCCACCGGAACTCGCAGGGCTCACCCAGCAGGTCCACCAGGCCGTAGATGGCGCAGCCCAGGGCCGTGCCACCGTCGTGCGGGCTGGGCGGGATGAAGACCCGCCGGAACGGCGACTCGCGGATGATGCGACCGTTGGCGGTGCAGTTCAACGCGGTACCGCCGGCGAAGACCAGGTTCTCCTCGCCGGTCTGCTCGTACAGCCAGGCGACCAGCTGCAGCAGGGCGTTCTCGAACGCGCGCTGGCCCGCGGCAGCCAGGTTGGCGCAGTCGGCGAACGAGCCGGTGCCGTCGATGAAGTACCGGTACCGGTCGGCCTGCTCGAGCTGGCGCAGCCAGGCGTCCGGGATGAACACCTCGTGGCCGCGCACCTCCAGGTCGGGCAGGCCGTCGGCGTCCGGATCGCCGAACGGCGCCAGCCCCATCACCTTGCCCTCGTTGCCCTCACCGGTCGGCCACAACCGCCGGGTCAACAGGGAGTAGAAGCAGCCCAACCCGACCGGCTCCAGCCAGTCGCCGTGCCACAGCTGCTTGGCGATGCACTCGACGCGGCCCCGTTCGCACCGGTAGAAGGAGCTGACCTCCAGCCGGTCGCCGGTGGTGCCCGGGGGAAGCGGGACGCGCTCGGTGAAGTCGGCGACCCGGCTTCCCTGCGCATCGATGACCAGCCCGGCCGCCCGGTCGAAGGGCGACGGGTAGAACGCGCTGTAGAGGTGGCTGAGGTGGTGCGAGACCAGGGCGGTCCGGCCCACGTCGAGGTTCTCCGCCAGCTCCGACCGGTAGGCGTCGAGGTTCTCCAGCTCGGCGTCCGAGCTGAACCCCTCGACCACGAGGTCGGTGGGCCCGGACAGCTGCGGTAGGTGGGGCAGGTAGTGCTTGGGCAGGTCCCCCAGCCGCCCCCAGTGGTGCTTACGCCGGCTGAACCGCTCCTTCTGCACGCTCCAGGCGAGCGACCGTCCACGCAGGACGGCGATCGAGCCGTCCTGCGTCCGGTTGATACCGACGACCGTGGGCTGCTCGTTCATTCGCGCACTCCTTCCCCGACCGGCCGTCTGGCCGGGTAGCACTGGACGCTTCGATCGGCGATCGTCGTCGGTGTCTCCAGGTGGTACGCCCCGCTGGGCACGATGCCGGCCCCGCCGAAGCGGCGCATGACGGCGAGCTGGGCCGCGACGTCCTCGCCGGCATGATTCGGCGGGAAGTCCGCCCAGAAATCGAATCCGCCGCAGGCGAGGAGCTTCTCGCGGTCGTAGAGCACACAGGCGCCGATCCAGGCCACCTTGTACGGCCGCCACTCACCCGCGGCCAGGCCGAGCCGCTGCGTCACGTGCGCCAGGTTCGCCGCGCTGTGCACGTGGTGACGCAGCCACCGGTAGTCGTCGGGGCCGACGTCCTCCGGTTTGACCGGGCCGTCCCACGGCTCGAAGACGCTCTGCTGGTCCGGCCGGATGTCGTCCAGATAGGACAGACCATGGGCGGCGTTGCCGACGAACCCGCAGCCCAGCTCGCCGATCGCCTGATACAGCCGGGCGAGGGTGCCCGGCGCCAGCCAGACGTCGTCGTCGAGGGTGAGCACGTACCGGGCGGTCGAGTGGGCGAGCAGGAACGCGCGCTGGTGGGCGATGCCGCGGCGCGGGAGGTTGCGCCGCAGGAGTACGGGCCGGCCCTGGTGGCGCAGCACCCGGACCATCGAGGCCACGGCCGGATGGCGCCAGGCCGGGTCGTGATCGGACTGGTCGCTGACCATGACCCCGAACACGGGGGCGTCGGTCTGGGCGGCCAGGCCGGCCAGCGTGGTCGCCAGCTCGGCCGGACGGTTCCGGGTCGGGATGAGCACGTCCACCGGCCGGGCCTCGGAAAAGGTGACCGGGTCGCCCAACGCCAGCGGGCGCCCGGCGACGATCTCGGTGATCATCGTCCCGCCCCGAGCAACTGGTCCACCTCGGCGATGACCTCCGCGACCGGGATGTCGTCCACAAAGGAGTCGTCGTGATCGCACCCGGCGCCCCCGCCCCGGTCGGGGTACAGGTCACGCGTGCAGTCCAGGCCGCACCGCGGGCAGTGGATCCGCCAGGAGATCAGCGGCCGGTACCGGGCCCGTTCCGGCCGGGCGAAGTTGATGACGTTGCCGACCCAGAACAGCCCCACCGCCGGTGTGCCCACGGCGCTGGCCAGGTGCAGCGGGCCGGTGTCGTTGGCCAGGACCACGGCCGAGTGCGCGAGCAGGGCCGCGAGCCCGCCCACGGTCAGCTCGCCGATGACCGCGCGGACCCCGGGTCCGGCGCCGGCGCTGACGCGGTGCACGAGGTCGCGCTCGGCCGACGTCCCGGTGACCACGACGTCCAGGCCGCGCTCGGCCAGCACCCGGGCGACCACCACGAAGCGCTCGACCGGCCAGCGCCGGCGCGGGTCGGTCGCGCCGGGGTGGATCACCACCCGGGGAGCCGGACCGGGTGGGACCACCCGGTCGGCCTCCTCCCGGTCCGCCGCGATCAGCGGGAACCGGGGCCGGTGGGTGATGGCCGGAGCGCCCACGAGCTCGGCCACCTCCAGGTAGCGGAAGACCTCGGGTTGGTAGAAGAGGTACGGCACCGTCCGGTCCAGTGGCGGCGCGTCCGGCGCGCGGAGGCCGGCCGTCACCCGCGCCCCCAGGCTGGAGACGAAAGGGTTGCTGTTGCGCCCGCCACCGTGCATCTGCAGGGCCACGTCGAAGCTCTCGGCCCGCGCCTTGTCCAGGAACTCGGCCAGCTGGTCGGCCGGCACCGGATCGTCGGGCACCGGATCCCGGATGCCCTCGATCGCCGGCACGACCAGGACGCGGTCGACCGGGACCGGCCGCCCGGCCAGCACCTCGGCGTGCCAGGGCGCGCCGAGCAGGACGATCTCGGCCTCCGGGTACGCGGCACGCAGCGACTCCAGCGCGGGCAGCGACTGAATGAAGTCACCCAACGCGTTGGCCCGTAGCACCGCGATCCGATTGACCCCGGGTATGTAATGCATCGGCCCTCCCCAGCCGCCGCTACCCGGGCCCCGATCGGCCAAACCCGGGTTCACCCGAAGCGACACCGGTCGGTTCACCCGCACCGACACCGGACGACTCCCGCCGTCACCCGGCTGTCCCGCCGTCACCGGCGTCCCGCGAATCTGCCGTTGGGCCTTCCCCTCAGGCGGCCCGGGATCACGCACCGGTTTGCCGGCCGGGCCACGCGGGTAGCTGGCCACGCATGGTGTGGTTGGGCGATCACGGCGACCAGCGTGCCTTCGCCGACGTCGGTGGCCACGGTGACCTCGCCGACGTGGCGGCCCGCTGGCGCGGCTCGCGCGTGGTCGTGCTCGGTGACTCCTTCGTGGACGAATGGTGGTACGGGGAGCCGGAGCGCCTGTCCCGGGAGGCGCCCGTACCGGTGGTCGCCCTCGACCGTGTCCAGCGCGCGCCCGGCGGGGCGGCCAACACGGCGGTCAACCTCGCCGCCCTCGGCGCCCGGCCGGTGCTCGTCACGCCGATCAGCGACGACCCGGACGGGGCCTGGTTGCGGCGCTGCCTGACCGACGCCGGTGTGGCGGTGCGCGGCGTGCCGCTGCAGGCCGACGGCACACCGGTCAAGCGCCGCATGGTGGCCGACGGGCAGATCGTCCTGCGGGTCGACAGCCGCAGCGGCGACCTGACACCGGACGCCGCGGACCTGGTCGCGGCCACGGAGACCGCACTGCGGGGCGATCCGGTGGCGGTCGTGGCGTGCGACTACGGCCTGGGGGCGCTGGACGACACGTTCCTGACCTGGCTGCGGCAGCGGCGGGCCTCGTTGCCCGTCCTGGCCGTCGACGCCCACCATCTGCAGCGGTGGCGCGACCTGCGGCCCACCCTGGTCAAGCCCAACTTCGCCGAGATGGCCGAACTGCTCGCCCCGGACCACCGGATCCCGGACGGCCCGGTCCGGGTATCCACTGTGGAATCACAGGCCAAGCTGATCCTGGACCGGACCGGCGCCCACATCGCCGCCGTGACGCTGGACATCGACGGGGCGTTGGTCCTGGACGGACAGACGTCCGCGGTCCGGACGGCCACGGTCGGCGCCCCGGCGAGTCACGCCGTCGGCGCCGGGGACGCGTACCTGGCCGCGCTGACGCTCGCCGTGGCGAACGGCGCGTCGCTCCGCGACGCGGCGACCCTCGCCCAGCGCGCCGCCACCGCATCCATCCAGGGGCCCCGCACCTGCGTGACCCGACTGGAGGACATCGTGGCCGACCGGACGGCCGACCTCGCGCCGTCGAGTGCCGACCACGACGTGGCGAGCGTGCTCGCCCGGGTCCGGGCGGCCCGGGCGCGGGGCGCGCGACTGGTCTTCACCAACGGCTGCTTCGACGTGCTGCACCACGGTCACGTGGGCTTCCTGCGTCAGGCCCGCGCGCTCGGCGACCTGCTCGTGGTCGGGCTCAACTCCGACGCCAGCGTCGCCCGGCTCAAGGGCCCCGACCGCCCGGTGAACAGCGTCGAGGACCGACTCGCCGTGCTGTCGGCGCTGTCCTGTGTGGACTACGTCATCGTGTTCGAGGAGGACTCCCCCGAGTGGCTCATCAAGGAGCTCCGCCCCGACATCTACGTCAAGGGCGGCGACTACCACGACGACCTGCTCCCCGAGGCCGACCTGGTCCGGCGCCTCGGCGGGGAGGTTCGCATCCTCGACTACCTCCCCGATCGCTCGACCTCGTCGATCATCGAACGCATACGGTCCCGGGCGATGCCGACCGTCCCCGAGTCGTGAGTCGTACGCCGACGACCCGACCGACCGTACGGTCGCTCGCGCGAGCGTCGTTCGTGACGCGTGTCCCTGGGTCCCTGACGTAGCCGTTCGTCGGGCACAGGACGGGGTCACGGCGACCTGACCGCCCGTCCACGAGATCCCCTGTGGATTTGCCGATCCCGACCTGTGGCTCAGGCCGTCGCGGCCGACGGCGAGCCGCGGAACGCTACCTCGACCGCGCGTGAGGACGGCCGGCCTCGTCGACGCGTACGGTCTGGCCGGGGTGCAGCTGGGTGGTCCGGACGTGGGCCAGGCCGCGGCGGTCCAGGGCCGCCCGGTACCGGTGCGGAGCGTCCTCGGACCCGGGCGTGACGCCGTAGTGCATGGGGATCACCTGGTCGACCCGCAGCAGCTCCGTCGCCACGGCCGCCTCGTCGGCCATCATCGTGTGGTGGTCGCCGACGGGGAGCAGCGCGAGCTGTGGGTGGTGGACCCGATGGATCAGCTCCATCCCGGCGAAGGCGGCCGTGTCGCCGGCGTGGTAGATCCGCGCCCCGTTGCTGAAGCCGAGCACGAATCCCGCGGCCGGCCCGACGTTGGCGAACGGGTCATCGTCCACACTGGAGCTGTGCGCGGCCGGGGTCATGGCGATCGTCACGCCGGCCAGCTCGACGATGCCGCCGAGGTTCATGGTCTGCACCCGCCGGACACCCCGCGCGCCCAACCACTTGCCGAGCTCCACCACCGCCACCACGCGTGGGGATCCCTTCGCCACCACGGAGAACAGGTCACCCAGGTGGTCGTGGTGGCCGTGAGTCACCAGGATCAGGTCGACCTCGGGCAGGTCGCGCGCCGGTTCCGGGCACAGCGGATTGCTCGCCGTCCAGGGGTCGACCAGTACGGTCCGGCCCTCCGGGGTGGTGAACAGGAACGTGGACTGGCCCAGGTACGTGAGGTCGACCGAGCCGCTCATCGTCGTCCGCCGTCCGCCGTCACGATGCCCGCCGCCCCGCGATGCCGCCCGCCCCGGTGCCGCCTGGCGCCACGACACCTCCGGCCGCCACGATGCCGCCTGCCATGGCCAGCTGCTGAGGCGGGCCCGGCGTCAGGCGCCGCCCGCCTCGGGCCGACGGTCGGCCGCCTCGGCGCGGTAGCCGTCGCCATCCGGGTAGCCGCCCCGGTAGCCGTCACCGCCAGGACGGCTGTCCCGGTAGCCGTCACCGTCGGGGCCTCGGTGGCCGTCGCCGTCGGGCTGGCCGCCGGCCCGGGCAGTGCTCTGGCCGAGCGTGGCCAGCGCCATGGCGTTGGCGATGTCCTTGGTGCTGACCACGCCCACGAGCCGGTGGTTCTCGGTGACCGGCAGCAACGGGTTGGCCGGGGACAGATTGCGAGCCGCGGTCGAGGCCGGCTCGGTCGCCGCGATGTCCGGCACCTCCGGGGTGGGGGTCACCACGGCCCGCAGCGGTACCTGGGCCCGGCCGGACTCGGGCACGCGAGCGAGGTCGGCCAGCCGCACCACCCCGACGAGCCGACGTTCGTTGTCGACCACCGGATACATGGCGTGGGGGTGGCGGGCCGCGGTGTCCGCCACGAAGGCGTCGACCGTCTGGTTGTCCAGGCCGTACACCGGGTCGGCGGTCATGATGTCGCGGACCGACCGCCCCTCCAGCGCCCGCTGCAGGCGAACCCCGGCGGTTTCGGCGTTGGCCGCGCTGACCAGGAACCAGCCGATCAGCACCAGCCAGAGACCGGAGAACGTGCCCAGGAGGAACACCTGCAGCAGCCCGAGGGCGCCCAGCACGATGCCCACGACGACGCCGGCCCGGCCGGCGGCGACCTGCGCCCGGTCCCGGTCGCCGCGCAGCTTCCACACGATCGCGCGCACGATCCGGCCGCCGTCCAGCGGTGCGCCCGGCAGAAGGTTGAACACGGCCAGGAGGACATTGACCGCGGTCAGCCAGCTCAGGCCGACCACGATGAGGTCACTCGCGCCGGCGGCCGCCGTCGCCACCGCGCCCACGCCGGCCACCGCTGCGAAGGCCAGGCTCGCGGCCGGACCCGCGACCGCGATCTGGAACTCGGCCCGCGCGGACGGCGGCTCACTCTCCAGTTCGGACACTCCACCGAGCAGCCACAGGGTGATGCGCCGCACGGTGACCTGGTGATGCCGGGCGACCAGCGCGTGCGCGAGCTCGTGCCCCAGCAGTCCCGCGAGGAACAGTGCCGCGACCACGACCGCGACGAGAGCGTACGCCAGACCGGACTGCCCGGGCGCACCGGTCGGCAGGACGTTGGCCGCCAGGAGGTAGCCCAGCAGGGCGGCGATGACCAGGGCCGACCAGTTCGCACCGATGTCGATACCGGCCACGCGGCCCAGACGCACCGACTGCCTCATGGACAACCACCCCCTCCGAGCGGCCCGCCGGCCCGCCCGGACATGGACCACACGTGCCCCCGTATGTACGGCCCCGCGTGAGAAAGGCCCCGCGTGAGTAATGCTGACAGCCGGCACCGGACCTGGCCGGCGGAACGCGGGAGTTGGCCGGTCGCCGTGAGTCCTAACCGCCCCGATGCGTCGAATGCGTCGTGTGACCCGAACGCCGGCGGGCGTCAGGGTTCGAGCAGGTTGGCCCGCAACGACGCCAGCAGCTCGTCGTCGACGCCCAGCCCGTCGCGCAGGTATCCGGCCATGCCGCCGTAGCGGCGGTCCGCCTCGGCGAAGGCGGCCTCCAGGTAGGCCGGGCGGGCCTCCAGCATCGGCACGACCACCTGCGGATCGGAGACCCGTCCGTCCAGCAGCGAGACCACCAGGTCGACGAACTCACGTGAGAACTCGTTGGTGCGCACGTAGTCGGCCAGGATGACGTCCCGCGGTACGTCGAGGGCGCTCAGCACCACCGCGGCGAGCCAACCGGTGCGGTCCTTGCCCACGGTGCAGTGGAACAGCAACGGCAGGTTCTCGGCCGCGGCGACCAACCGCACCGCCTGGGCGAAGGCGGCCCGCAGCTGGTCGCCGCTGACGAACCGCCGGTACAGCTCCGCCATCATGGCCGGCGCGCCGCCTCCGGGGGCCTGCTCGCGCAGGAAGTCCAGCTCGGTTCCGTCGCCGCCCCGGCTCAGCGCGTCGGTGATGACGGCGAACAGGTCCAGGTCGGCGATGGGCAGCTCCACCAGGCGCGGCCCCGGCACGGGCAGCTTGTCGGCGCCCGACCGCGTGACCTCGTCGGTGCTGCGCAGGTCGATGACACACGCCAGCTTGAGCCCGGCGACGACCTCGAGGTCGGCCTCGGAGAGCCGGTGCAGCGAGTCGGACCGGAAGAGCACGTTCCGGCGCACCCGCCGGCCGTCGCCGGTGGGGTGGCCGCCGAGGTCACGGGCGTTCGGGGCGTTGCTCAGGCGGAGGGTCATGGCGCGCAGGGTACCGTGTGGCCCGTGTCTACGGATCACATGCGTACCGGGGATCACAGCCGTACGGTGGCGGTCGTCACCGGTGGGGCGGGCGGCGTGGGTTTGGCCACGGCCCGCCGCCTCGGCCGGACCCACCACGTGCTGATCAGTGACGTGGACGCGCCGCGGCTGGAGCAGGCGGCGCGGGAGCTCGCCGCGGACGGCATCGACTTCTCGACACACGTCGGCGACGTCTCGTCCCGCTCCTCGGTGGACGAGCTCGTGGCGCAGGCGGTCTCGCTGGGCCCGGTCGTCTCCGTCGTCCACACCGCCGGGATCAGCCCGGCCATGGGCCCGGCCGAGAAAATCATGAGGGTCAACGCGATCGGGACGGTCAACGTGACCACCGCGTTCCTGGCCGTGGCGTCCGAGGGGTTCGCGCTGGTCAACGTCGGGTCGATGGCCGCCCACGTGACGCCGGCTGCGCTGATGCCGACCCGGTCGTACCGGTACGCCCTGTCGGATATCGACACATTCTTCGCCCGGATGATGCGCCGGTGCCGGCTCGTCCCGGCCGCGCAGCGTCCGCGCCTGGCCTACTCGATCAGCAAGAACTTCGTGGTCTGGTACTCGGCGCGGATGGCCCGGGCGTTCGGGGCCCGGGGCGCCCGCATCGTCTCCGTCTCCCCGGGGGCCATCGACACGCCCATGGGACGGCTCGAGGAGAAGGACAGCGCGACCGTCGTGCGCTACGCCGCGCTCAAGCGGCCCGCCCGGGCCGACGAGATCGCCGCCGTGCTCGCCTTCTGCGCCAGCCCGGACGCGGGCTACCTGACCGGGGCCGACATCCTCTGTGACGGCGCGGTCGTGGCCGGACTGCGGTGGCGCGACGTGCTCGCCATGGCCCGCGCGTAGCCCGCCTGGTCCGGGCGCGCGCCTGGTCCGGTCCGGCGCGTGGTCCGGGCCCGCGGGCGGACGGTCAGAGCCGCTTTCGGGCGGCGGACGCGCGGGCCTTCTCGCTGGCCGACGAGCGTGGCCGGCCGACGGTGGAGGTGGGCGTGGCCGGGCGGTCGGGCGCCGCGCCGGTCAGCACCAGCTCGACGAAGGCGCGGGCGTCGTCCGGCTGGGCGGGGGTCCGCAGCAGCAGCCGGGAGAAGACGATACCCATGAACATTTGGGTCAATCGGTCGACGGAGGTGCCCGGCCGGAGCTGGCGCGCGGCGGCCGCGGTGCGCAGCCGCTCGGCCAGCACGTCCGGCGAGGCGCCGAGCCGACCGGTGAGGTGCTCACCGATCTCGGGGTTGTCGACGGCGGCGGCGATCAGGGACCGCAGCATCGTCTCGTGCCGCGGGGCGGCGATGAAGTCGAAGACCCGCTGCAGCCACTCGGTGAGGTCCGCCACGATGTCGCCGGTGTCGTGCGGCACGTACGCTTCGGGCAGCAGGGCGCCCTCGAGCAGGCACTCGGCCACGACGGCGCTCTTGGACGGCCACCAGCGGTAGATCGTCTGCTTGCCGACCCCGGCCTCGCTGGCGATGCCCTCCATGGTCACCCGGTCGTACCCGAACCGCTCGACGAGCGAGGAGGCGGCCGCCAGGATGGCCGCACGGGCCGCCTGGCTGCGGGTCGCACCTCGCCGGCCTGCGGTCATGCGACCGATCCTACGCCCCGTCATTTGCGAGACGAGACGTCTCGTATAGTTGGTCGCGGCCCGGCCGGGACAACGGGGAGGGGACGGACGATGGCACAGCTTCTGTACCGGATCGGTCGGTTCTCAGGACGGCGGCCGTGGCGGGTCGTCGGGGTCTGGCTGGCGATCCTCACCGCGTCCGCCGCGGGCTTCCTGGCGGGCCGGGGCCCGCTCGCCAACGGTTTCGACATCCCCGGCACGGAGACCGCCCGGGTCACCGAGCAGCTGGACCAGAAGATCCCGGGCCTGTCCGGCGGCGCGGGCATGGTGGTGTTCCGCACCACCGACGGCTCGCCGATCGACGATCGCCAGCAACAGGCCATCCGCGAGCTCGTCGCGGGCGCGCGCACGCTCCCCTACGTGGCGAACGTCGTCGACCCGTTCGAGACCGAGGCGGAGCGGGCCGCCCAGGCCCAGGCGATCGCCGACGGCCCGGCCCAGCTCGACGCGTTCGAGCGCCAGCTGCCCGAGGGCCCCGCCGGTGACGCGATGCGCCAGGCCCTGGCCGAGCAGCGCCGCCAGCTGGAGCTCGGCGAGCAACTGCTCGCGCTGGCCGACCGGGTCCGGCTCGTGTCGGCCGACGGGAGCACGGCGGTGGCCCACGTCAGCTTCACGGTCAGCCGCCTGGTGCTCCCCGACGAGGCCAAGATCGCCGTCCGCGACCACTTTGGACAGGCTGACATCGATGGCATCACCGTCGACGTGTCCGACGAGATCGCGGCGACGCTGCCCAGCCTCGTGACGCCGGCCGAGGTCGCCGGGGTGGTCATCGCCGCGATCGTCCTCGTCGTCATGCTCGGCACCCTGGTCGCGGCCGGCCTGCCCATCATCACCGCGCTGCTGGGCCTGGCCATCGGCGTGCTGGTGAGCCTGTCGTTCTCCAGCCTCGTGCCGATGTCGTCGGTGACGCCGGTCCTCGGCCTCATGCTGGGCCTCGCGGTCGGCATCGACTACGCCCTGTTCATCGTCAACCGGCACCGCCGCCAGCTCGCCCAGGGCATGGACCTGCACGACTCCATCGGGCTGGCCACCGGTACGGCCGGCAACGCGGTGGTCTTCGCCGGCTGCACCGTGCTGGTGGCGCTGCTGGCGCTCAACATCACCGGGATCCCGTTCCTCGGCGTGATGGGCAACGTCGGGGCGATCTGCGTCGGCGTCGCCGTCCTCATGGCGGTCACGCTGGCCCCGGCGCTGCTCGGCCTCGTGGGTCGGCGGGTGCTGCGCCGGCGGCAGCGCGACGCGGTTGCCGCGCCCACCGCCCCCGGACGTCCGGCCCGGGCAATGTCGGCCGTCCGCGCGGTGGCGGGCCTGCTCGTCGGCGCGGCCGCGCTGGCGGTCGTGGCGATCCCGGCCCAGGACATGCGGCTGAACCTGCCCGACGGGTCGGCCGAGGACCCGGACTCGACGCAGTACCGGACGTACCAGATCGTCGCGGAGCAGTTCGGCGAGGGCGTCAACGGTCCCCTGCTCGTCACCGCCACGCTGCCCGAGCGGGCGACCGATCCCGTCGAGCGGCTCGAGGCCCAGGTGCGCATCGCCCAGCTGATGGCGCAGCAGGACGACGTCGTGGCCGTGGCGCCCGTAGCCGAGTCCGACGACGGCACCATGTTCGCCTTCCAGGTCGTGCCGAGCGAAGGCCCCACGAGCGTCTCCACCGAGGAGCTGGTGCGGACGCTGCGGTCCCTGTCGCCCCTGCCCGACGGGACCACGCTCGGCGTGGCCGGTCAGGCGACCGGAAACATCGACATATCGCAGATGCTGGCCGACGCGCTGCCCGGCTACCTCGCCCTCGTGGTCGGCCTCTCGGCGCTGATCATGCTCGTGGTGTTCCGGTCGGTGCTCGTGCCGATCGTCGCCACCCTGGGCTTCGTGCTGTCGCTGTTCGCGACGTACGGGGCGCTCGTGGCCGTCTACCAGTGGGGCTGGCTCGGCCCCGTCTTCGGCGTGCACAACCCCGGGCCGATCCTCAACTTCCTGCCGGTGCTGCTGGTCGGCATCCTGTTCGGGCTGGCCATGGACTACCAGCTGTTCCTCGCCTGCGGCATGCGCGAGGCGTACGCCCACGGGACGCCGGCCCGCCCCGCCGTGGTGGCCGGCCTGCGGGCGGGCCGCGCGGTGGTCACCGCGGCCGGCATCATCATGATCGCGGTATTTAGCGGTTTCATCTTCTCCGAGCTGACCGTGGCCCGGTCGCTCGGCTTCGGCCTGGCCTTCGGCGTGCTCGCCGACGCGTTCATCGTCCGGATGCTCGTCATCCCGGCGCTGCTGCACCTGCTCGGGCCGGCGGCCTGGTGGTTGCCGCGGTGGCTGGACCGCATCCTGCCCCGGGTGGACGTCGAGGGCGCCGCGCTCCGGCGCCGCTTCCCGACCGACCCGCACGTCGCGGCGGCGCCAGAACCGGTCGGGGCGGCGACCGGTGGGGTCCGGCCGGCGCCGTAACGGCCCCGGGCGCCCGCACCGCGCCGCACTACTCTGGGCGTCCGCGAGCGCGTCCGCGCGTGATTGGAGTTCGCGGGCGTAGCTGGCGGCCCGGCCGGGAACGGCGCCCGCACCCCGTCTGGCCCGCCCGGGGTGGTGAACCTCGCCTATGTACCATCTGGTACATGAACTTCGAGGAGACGATCGAGACGGGGGCCGGGCTGGCGCAGGCGTGGGCTGCCCTGGCCGCGGTGCAGACGTATCCCCAGTGGACGACGTCCATGCAGTCCGTCGAACCGCTGGACGGGCCGGAGCTGCGCGTGGGCCGGCGGTTCCGGATCCGCCAGCCCGGGCTGCCGGTCATGGTGTGGCGGGTCAGCGCGGTCACCGAGGGCCGGTCGTTTACGTGGGAGGCGCGCTCGCCCGGGGTGCACACGGTCGCCTACCACGAGCTCACGCCGCTGCCCACCGGCGGTACCCGGATCACCATCGGCGTCCGCCAGCGTGGCCCTCTCGCCCGGCTGGTCGGCCTCATGACCGGCGCGAAGACCCGCCGGTACCTGGCGCTGGAGGCGGCCGGGCTCAGGGCGGCGGCCGAGGCGGTGCCAACGAGTGACGCCGGCCAGCCGGTCGGGGACGCCGGTCAGTAGCCGGAGTCGCGCATGTCGGCGCGCGAGGCGCTGCTCGACCGGTGCGTCGAGTTCCTGGCCAGCAACGGGTTCAGCCAGCTCAGCCTGCGCCAGATCGCCGCGGGCACGGGCACCAGCCACCGCATGCTCATCTACCACTTCGGCAGCCGGGAAGGCCTGCTCACCGCGGTCGTGAACCGGGTCGAGGCCCGACAGCGCGAGGCCTTCGCCGCGATGGCCCGCGAGACGGACGACCCCATCGAACTTGGTCGACGGTTCTGGCGCCGCCTGACCGACCCGTCCCTGGCCGGGGCCGAGCGGCTGTTCTTCGAGATCTACGTCCAGGCGCTGTACGGCCGGGAGTGGACCGAGTCGTTCCGGGCCACCGTCATCTCGGCGTGGGCCGGGCCGATCGAGGAGCTGTTCGTCCACTACGGATTCTCCCGGGAGGAGGCCCGGGCCCGGGCCCGCCTGGGCATCGCCACCACCCGTGGCCTGCTGCTGGACCTGCTGCTCACCGGCGAGCGCGAGGCGGTCGAGGCGGCGGCCGAGCTGCTCGGTGGGCTGTTCCCGCGACCGACCCGTCCCGGCGTGACCGCCGCTGCCGGGGCCACGTGACTCATCGCCCCCGGGGCAACGTGACTCATCGCCCCCGGGGCAACGTGACTCATCGCCCCCGGGGCCACGTGACTCGCCGCCCGGGACCAGTTGCCTGGGTCACACGGTCGAGCCGGCCAACAAACCGATACCTAGTGACTTGCTAACTTCTGCAACCCGTGAGATTGCTGGGTGTCCGGGCGTGTCCCGAGTCGGGTCGCGCGGTCCGGTCGGGACAGGCGGCTAGGGTGAGGGTGGCGCACGCGTCGATGCCGAAGGGGGTGGACCGTGCACGCTCCGCTCTACCAGGCGAAAGCCGAGTTCTTCAAGGCGCTGGGGCACCCGGCGCGCATCCGCGTGCTCGAGTTGCTGTCCGAACGGGAGCACGCGGTCTCCGAGATGCTGCCCGAGGTGGGCATCGAGCCCGCGCATCTGTCCCAGCAACTGGCCGTGCTGCGCCGCCTGAACCTCGTGGTGACGCGCCGCGAGGGCTCGACGGTCTACTACGCGTTGGTGAGCCCGCAGGTGGCCGAGCTGCTCGCGGTGGCCCGGCGGATCCTCACCGAGGTGCTCACCAGCCAGGTCGAGTTGCTCGACGACCTGCGCGCGTCCTGACGCCGGGCCCGCGACCGGCGCGCTCGCGGCCATCCCGCTCGCTGGCCCGCCGGAGGCCGGCGTGGGCCTGATCCGTCGCATCGTCGCCACCGGGCGGGCCGCGCAGAAGGCCCCGAAGCGGCCCGAGCCGCTGCCCCCGGCGAGGCGGCTGAAGCGCTCCCTGCAGATCCGGCACGTCGACGCCGGCTCGTGCAACGGATGCGAGATCGAGCTCGGGCAGGCGTTCTCGCCCGTCTACGACGCGGAGCGGTACGGCGCGCGCCTGGTCGCCTCGCCGCGCCACGCCGACGCCATCACCGTGACCGGGCCGGTGACGGTGAACATGGCGGAGGCGCTGCGGACGACCTACGAGGCGATGCCGGAGCCGCGGCTGGTCATCGGCATCGGCGACTGCGCCCGCAACTGCGGGGCCTTCGCCGGCGCCCACGCGGTGCTCGGCCCGGTCGACGACGTGGTGCCGGTCGACCTGCACGTGCCGGGCTGCCCACCCGAACCGGACACCATCGTGGCCGCCCTGCGCGGCCTGACCGGACGGTGAACGTCGTCGCCGCGTCCCTGGCGGCCGCCGGTGGGTGCGCGGTCGCGGGGGCGGTCAGCGCCGTCCTGGTTGGACGGTCGGTGCGCGCGGCGCTGGTGGGCCTGCTGACCGCGCTGTCCGGGGCGGCTGCGGTGGTGGCCGGCGCCGCCGCGGCGAACGGCGCCGCCTGGTCGCTGACCGCGCCGTACCTGCTGCCGCTGACCGGGATCGAGCTGGCGGTCGATCCGCTGTCCGGGTGGTTCCTGCTGCTGGTCGGCGCGGTCACCGCGGTGACGGGCGTATATACGATCGGCTATGCCGGCCGGCAGGGGGAGGGCCCCGGGTCCCGGCCGAGCCTGTTCCTGCTGCCCCTGTTCGCCGCCAGCCTGATGCTGGTGCCGGTCGCGGCGAGCGTCCCGACGCTGCTGGTCGGCTGGGAGCTCATGGCGGTCACCTCGCTGCTGCTGGTGGTGACCGAGCACCGCCACGCGCCGGCGGTGCGCGACGCCGGCGTCTGGTACGCGGCGCTCACCCAGCTCGGGTTCGTGGCCCTGCTCGTCGGCCTGCTGTGGCTGGCCGCGGCGGCCGGTGGAACGAGCTTCGCCGCGATCCGGGCCGGGGCGGCCGACGTGGACGCGGTGACGGCGAGCGTCGTGTTCCTGCTCGGCCTGGTCGGCTTCGCCGGCAAGGCGGGCGCGGTCCCGCTGCATCCGTGGCTGCCCCGGGCCCATGCCGAGTCGCCGAGCCACGTATCGGCGCTGATGAGTGCCGCCATGGTGAAGCTGGGCGTGTACGGCCTGCTGCGGCTGGGCTTCGACCTGCTCGGCGGCGGGGCGCGCTGGTGGTGGCTCGTGCTCGCCGCGGTCGGGGCGGTCTCGGCGCTGTACGGCATCACCCAGGCCGCCGTCGCCCGCGACATCAAGCGGATGCTCGCCTTCTCCACGAGCGAGAACGTGGGCCTGATCCTGCTCGGCGTCGGCTTCGCGGGCATGTACGCACAGGCGGGCAACCCGACGGCGGCCGCGCTCGCCCTCGGCGCGGCGTTGCTGCACGCGGCCAACCACAGCGCGTTCAAGGCGCTGCTCTTCGCCGGCGCCGGGTCGGTCGTGCGGGCCACCGGGACCCGGGACATGGACCGCCTGGGCGGCCTGGTCCGCGCCATGCCGGCCACCACCGCGCTGTTCGCCGGGGGTGCGCTCGCCGCGGCCGCGCTCCCGCCCGGCAACGGCTTCGTCTCGGAGTGGCTGCTGCTGCAGTCGCTGCTGCACCCCGGGCCGGACGCCGGCGCGATGCTGACGATCGCGGCGCCGATCGCCGTGGCCGTCGTCGCCGCCACCGCCGGCATCGGGGTCGCCACGTACGTCAAGGCGGTGGGGACGGGCTTCCTGGCCCGGCCGCGCTCCGATCGCGCGGCCACGGCCCGGGAGTCACCGCCGAGCATGGTCGTGGCCATGGTGCTGGCCGCGCTGGCCTGCGTGGCGCTGGCCATGGTGCCCGGTCTGACGGTGCCGGCGCTGTCGCGGATCACCAGCGACCTGCGCCTGGCCGACCCCGGCGAGACCTTCGCGGCGTCGACCTTCGCCCTGCGGGTCGAGGCGGCCACGCTGTGGCCACTGTGGACGGTGGTGGGGATCGTCGCCGGCACGGCCGCGGTCGCGGTCACCGCCCGGGCGCTGGGTCGCGCGCGCCGCCGGGCGCCCGCCTGGGACTGCGGCGGTGGCCCGCTGACCGAGCGGATGGAGTACACCGCGACCTCGTTCGCCGAGCCGCTGCAGCGGATCTTCGACAACGTGCTGGCGCCGGAGCAGGACGTGGACGTAACGCATGTCGATGAATCGCGCTACCACGTGACGGCCATCCGGTTCCACCAACGGATCCCGGACCGCGTCGAGAACCGGCTCTGGCAGCCGCTGGTGACCGCGCTCCGGTCGCTCGGTGAGCGGGCCCGGCCACTGGCCAGCGGCAGCGTGCACCGCTACCTCGGGTACATGCTCGTCGCCCTCCTCGCCGTGCTGGTCGTGGGGGTGCTGCCGTGACCGTACTGGTGGCGCTGGGCCAGGCGGTGCTGCTCACGGTGCTGGCCCCGCACGTCCTCGGGATCACCCGCGCCGTTCGCGCCCGCCTGGAGGGCCGCGCCGGCCACCGGCTCGGCCAGCCGTGGCGGGACCTGCGCAAGCTGCTGCGCCGGTCGCCCACGAGCCCGACCGACGCCAGCCTCTTCTTCGTCGCGGCCCCGCCGGTGCTCATGGCGACCAGCCTGCTGGTGGCCGCCGCGGCGCCGTTCGTGGCCACCACGTCGCTGGCCGGCGAGGCCGACCTGATCGTCGTGGTCGGGCTGCTCCTGCTCGGCACGGTCGCGCTCGCGCTGGCCGGACTGGACACCGGCACCGCGTTCGGCGGCATGGGCGCGAGCCGGGAGATGACGATCGCCGCGCTCGTGGAGCCCACGCTGCTGCTGTCCGTCTTCGCCCTGTCGGTGCGGGTCGGTTCCACCGACCTCGCCACGATCGTGACCGCCGGAGCGACGGATCCAGCGTCGGTCTTCACGCCCGCGAGCGCGCTCGCCGCGGCCGCGCTGGCCATCGCCACCCTCGCCGAGTGCGGCCGCGTCCCGGTGGACAACCCATCGACCCACCTCGAGCTGACCATGGTCCACGAGGCGATGGTGCTGGAGTACTCGGGCCGGGACCTCGCGCTGGTGGAGTGGGCGTCGGCGCTGCGACTGACCATCCTGCTGGGCCTGCTGGCGAACCTGTTCGCGCCCTGGGGGGTGGCGACGCAGCTGACCCCGGCCGCGCTGGCCATCGGCACGGCCGCGTTCGTGGCGAAGGTCGGTGGGCTGGCCGCGATCCTCGCCGCGGGCGAGGTCTTCGCGGCCAAGCTGCGGCTGTTCCGCGTGCCCGAGCTGCTCGCCGGGTCGTTCGCGCTGGCCCTGCTCGCCGTCCTCGCCGCCGCGGTGCTGGGCTGACCGGAGGGAATGGGCATGCACGGCGCGACCTGGGTGGAGCAGATATTCAACCTCGCCTGCGGCCTGCTGCTGCTGACCGCGGTCGGTGCCCTGTGGCGCCGGGAGACCTCCGCGCTCATCCCGATCCTGGCCGTCCAGGGCGGGGCGCTGACCGTCATCGCGGTGCTGCTGGCGTCCGGTCACCCGGACGCCACCGAGGCCATGGTCGTCGCGGCGGTGGTCGGGCTGTTGAAGGTCGTCATCATCCCGCTGCTGCTGCGCCGGGTCCGGCGGCTCGTGCGCAACGCCCGCGAGACCCGGCCCCTGGTCAACGTCGCCACCTCGCTGCTGGCCGCCGCCGGGCTGTGCCTGCTGGCGTACGCCGCCGCCCGGCCCCTGGTCGCGGTGGCCGAGACGCCGACGGCGCGGGCAACGCCCGTGGGGCTGAGCCTGGTGCTGATCGGGTTCTTCCTCGCCGCCACCCGGCACCGCGCCATCTCGCAGATCGTGGGCCTGCTGCTCATCGACAACGGCATCGCCGCCACCGCCTTCCTGGCCACCGACGGGGTGCCGCTCATCGTCGAGCTGGGCGTCTGCGCGGACCTCGTGCTCGCGGTGCTGGTGCTGCAGGTCCTCACCGCGCGGATGGTGCACACGTTCGGCGACGGCGATCTCGACGACCTGCGGGAGCTGCACGACTGATGAACCTCACTCTCCTCGGCCCCGTCGCCGCCCCGGTCGCCGGCGCGCTGCTCGCCGCCGTCCTGCCCCGGCGCGTGGCCGCCTGGACCTCGTTGCTGGCCGCCGTCGGCGTGCTCGCCGGCGGCCTCGCGCTCGCGGCCCGAACGGGGCCCGGCGCCACGCTCGCCGACGGGCTGCTGCGCGCCGACGCGCTCACCGCCTGGCTGGTGGTCGCCGTCGGGGCGGTGGCCACGGTCGCGTGCTGGGCCGGCGTCCACCACCTGGCCGACCTGGCCCACCGCGGGGACCTCACCGCGGGCGCGGCCCGCCGCTACCTCGTGCTCGTGCAGGCCTTCCTGGCCTGCATGACCGTCGCGGTGATGGCGGCCAACGTGGGCCTGTTCTGGGTGGCGGTGGAGGCGACCACGATCGTGACCGCGTTCCTGGTGGGCCACCAGCGCACGCGGGCCAGCGTCGAGGCCGCCTGGAAGTACGTCGTGCTCTGCTCCATCGGCGTCGGCATCGCGCTGCTGGGCACGATCTGCGTCTACGCCGCCGCCATCGCCGCCGGCCCCACCCCGGCCGGCGGGCTCGAGGCGCTCAACTGGAGCTACCTGAACCGGCACGCAGCCCAGCTCGACCCGGGCCTGATGCGCCTGGCGGCGGGGCTGATCCTGCTCGGCTTCGGCGCCAAGGCCGGGCTCGTGCCGATGCACGCCTGGCTGCCCGATGCCCACAGCCAGGCGCCCGCCCCGGTCTCCGCCCTCATGTCCGGGGTGCTGCTGTCGGTCGCCTTCTACGGCATCCTCCGCTACAAGAGCATCATCGATGCCGCGCTCGGCCCGGCCTACGTCCGCACCCTCCTGCTGGTCGCCGGGCTGGGGTCGCTGGCGCTGGCCGCCCTGCTGCTCGTCGGTCAACGCGACTACAAGCGCCTGCTCGCCTACTCGTCGATCGAGCACATGGGGCTGATCGCGCTGGGCACCGCGATCGGCGGCCGCCTGGCGCTGGCCGCGGTGCTGCTGCACATCCTCGGCCACGGGCTGGCCAAGGCCGTGGCCTTCTGCGGCGCCGGGCACCTGTTGCACCAGGTCGGCAGCCCGCTCATCACCGCCGTGCGCGGCGCCCTGACCCGGACCCCGGCCACGGCGGGGCTGTTCGGCCTGGCCGTGGTCGCGCTGCTCGGGCTACCTCCGTTCGCCCTGTTCGCCTCCGAGATCACCCTGGCCCGGGCCGGGTTCGCCGCCGGCCTGGGCGCGGTCGTCACCGCCGCGTTCCTGCTCGTGCTGGTCGCGTTCGCCGCGATCGCCCGCCACGCCGCCGGCATGCTGCTCGGGTCCGCCGCGACGCCTTCGGTGTCACCGGCGTCTCCGCCGGACCCGGCGTCCCCGGTGCCGGCGGCGGACCCGGTCCCCCCGCGGCCGCCGGCCGCCGCCCCGGCCCCGCGGCTCGGGCTGCGGTGGCTGCCCTTGGCCCTGGGGCTGCTCACGGCGGCCGGCCTGGGGATCTGGCTCGGCCCGCTGCAGCCGCTGCTGGACAGCGCCGCTCTCGTCGCCGCCGAGGGGATCCGATGACCAAGCGCACCATCATCGATGTCACCAGCGCCGATGAGCTGCGGGACCGCACCGCCCGGCTGCTCGGCGACGGGTTCCGGCTCGCCCTCGTGGCGGCCCACCATGACGTGCCGGTCGGGGAGGACGACGCGCAGATCCGGGTCGTCTACCTGTTCACCGCCGGCCCGCCCGACCGTCGTATCGAGATGGTGTGGCGCACCGATGCGGCCGACCCGAGCGTGCCGAGCATCGCGGCCCTGTCGTTCCCGGGCAGCCGGTTCGAGCGGGAGATGCACGACCTGTACGGCGTCCGGCCGGACGGGCACCCCATGCCGCGGCCCCTGGTGCACCATCCCCACTGGCCCGACGGCTGGCACCCCATGCGCCACGACGCGGGGCCGCGCCCTCCGCTGCAGGCTTACCGGCCGTTCCCGTTCCTCACCGTGGACGGCGACGGCGTCTACGAGATTCCGGTCGGGCCGGTCCACGCCGGACTCATCGAACCAGGTCACTTCCGGTTCTCGGTCGTGGGCGAGACGATCCTCCGCCTCAAGGCCCGCCTCTGGTACGTCCACAAAGGAATCGAGAAGCTGGCCGAGGGCCGGACCGTCCTGGAGAACCTGCCGCTGGCGGAGCGCGTCTCCGGCGACACGGCGGTCGGCCACGCCCTCGCCTACTGCCTGGCCGTCGAGGACGCCCTGGGCCTCGAGGTCGGCCCGGAGGTCGCCGCCGTCCGGGCCGTGCTGCTCGAGCTGGAACGCCTGCACAACCACGTCGCCGACATCGGCGCCATCGGCAACGACGTCGCCTTCGGCATCGCCCACGCCCACGCCCAGCGCATCCGGGAATCCCTGCTGCGCCTCAACCAGGCGGTCACCGGCCACCGCCTGCTGCGCGGCGGCGTCGTCCCCGGCGGCGCCCGCATCGCCACCGCGGTGGACGTCCGCACGGTGGCGGCGGCGGCCCGCGACCTCGCCGAGGTCGTCGCCTACGCGCTGCGCCACAGCGTCGTCCGGGAACGACTGACCGGCACCGCCGTCCTGACCGCCGACCAGGCCCGCGACACGGGCGCGCTCGGCTACGTCGCCCGGGCCAGCGGCCTGCCCTTCGACGCGCGGGTGGCCCACCCGTTCCTCACCGCCGGTCCCACGGTCACCGTGGCCACCCGGGACACCGGCGACGTGCTCGCGCGGTTCCTGGTCCGCGCCGACGAGGCCCAGCACAGCGCGGCGCTGATCCAGACGCTCGCCCCGACCCTGCCCACCGGCCCGATCGGGGTCACCGACGTCGACCCGGCCGGCGGCGCGACGCGCTCCGGCGTCGGCATCGTCGAGGGCTGGCGGGGCACGATCGTCCACCGGGTCGAGATCGCCCCGGACGGGCGCCTGAGTCGATGGAAGATCGTCGACCCGTCCTTCCTCACCTGGCCCGCGCTGCCCCTGGCCATGGCCGACACGATCGTGCCGGACTTCCCCCTGGCCAACAAGAGCTTCAATCTCTCGTACGCCGGTAACGACCTGTGAGCGTCCATGCCCGACGCGGGGCCCGGTCGGCGTCCTTCGGGCGCGTGACCCTGGTGGCGTCCTCCGGAGGCGATGACCCCTGTCAGGCGTCCTACGGACGCAGTGACCCCTGGAGGCGTCCTACGGACGCAGTGACCCTGCCGGCGTCCTACGGACGCAGTGACCCTGCCGGCGTCCTACGGACGCAGTGACCCTGCCGGCGTCCTACGGACGCAGTGACCCCTGGTACGCCGCGCCCGTGACTTTTGCGGTGTCGATGACCTCGGCCACCGGGCGGCGCGGCGTGGGCGGGGCCGGGTCGGCGTACCCGATCCGCAGCACCATCTGGGGCGTGCCGGGGCGGCCGAGGGCGATCCGCAGCTGTTCCTTGGCCGCCGGGACCTCGATCGGCTGGGACAGCAGGGAGCAGGCCAGGCCGTGGTCGGTGATGGTCAGCAGGACGTGCTGCAGCGCGTAGCCGGCCCGGAGCTGGTCGCGGTGGCTGTTGCCGGGCGTGCCCAGCACGCCGACCAGCGGCTCGTCCGTCGGATCCGTGGCGGTGCGGACGAGCTCCCCGAACGGCCGCTGGGGGAGCAGGTCCTGCGGCCCCACGCTGAGCCCGCCCGCGCCGACCGGGACGCCGTCGACCGCGGCCGCGTCGCGACCGCTCCACGTCGCGAGCTCGGTCGCGTAGGCCGCGTTGCGGAGCAGGACCCGGTTGGCCGCGTGGGCGATCTCGCTCACGGCGGCGAGCGGGATCGGGCCGACCACCAGATCCAGCCAGGCGCCCGCGCTGGCCGCCGCCTCGATCATGGCGACGCGGGCCGCGGACGGCACCGGCTGCGCGCGGAAGGGCCGGCGGTTGCTGCGGCGGTGGGGAATCGCCCGGAACAGCCGTTCCTCCTCGGGGGTCGGGGGCCGCGCGGGCGCCGGGCGGAGCACGGCCATCAGCGCGGGCTGCGCCGGGTCCGGGCGCCAGTGCACGGACAGCGGCGTCCCGTGCACCGCGAAGGCGAGCTGCAGGTTGTACGTGGCCGCCCCGCAGGCGATGCGGGCGGCCCATCCGTCGGGATCGGCGACGGGAGGCGTCCGGCCGAGGTCGGCCAGGACGTGCACCTCGTCCCCGTCGAGGCGGAACCGCCAGGGCTGGCTGTTGTGCATCGACGGGGCCAGGATCGCGGCCTCGACGGCGAGCCGGAACTCGCGGTCGCTGATCGACACGGGCGTCTCCTCTTCCCTCCGGGCTACTCCCCCACGCTGCCCGGTACGCACTGTTTCGGGCAGGGCCGGAGGTCACGAGATGGGGGACCATCCACCCGACGTGGCCGGCCTCGGGACGGTGGTTTGCCCATCTCAGGACTTTCGTCCCGGCGCGATCCATCCGTCATCGGGTATGAAGGAGCAATGATCCGTGTGTTCCTGCTTGACGACCACGAGGTGGTCCGCGCCGGGCTGAGGGAGCTGCTGCAACACGACGGCGACATCGAGGTCGTCGGCGAGTCCGGCTCCGCGCAGGAGGCGGCTCGCCGCATACCCGCCCTGCGGCCCCACGTGGCCGTCCTGGACGCGCGGCTGCCCGACGGCAACGGCATCGACGTCTGCCGCGAGATTCGTTCGGTCGACCCCAGCATCCAGGGATTGATCCTCACCTCGTACGAGGACGACGAGGCGCTCTTCGCCGCGATCATGGCCGGCGCCGCCGGGTACGTGCTCAAGCAGATCAAGGGCACCGACCTGGTGGACACCATCCGGCGGGTGGCGGCGGGCCAGTCGATGCTCGACCCGGTCGTCACCCAGCGGGTGCTGGAGCGCATCCGGCACGGGGTGGAGACCCCGGACGAGCTCGCCGTGCTGACCGAGCAGGAGCGCCGGATCCTCGTCCACATCGCCGAGGGCCTGACCAACCGGGAGATCGCGGCCAAGATGTTCCTGGCCGAGAAGACGGTCAAGAACTACGTGTCCAGCCTGCTGGCCAAGCTGGGCCTGGAGCGGCGCACGCAGGCGGCGGTGCTGGCCACCAAGCTGCTCGGCAAGCGGTAGCGGGGGTCGCCCGGAAGCACGGCCCCACCCCGGCCACGGGCTCGCGCGCGCCGGCCTACAGCGGCACGGACCACTCCAGGACCGTGCCGCGTGGGACGTTGTCGCGTACCTCCATCGAGCCGCCCAGCCGCTCGGCCCGGGCGGCCAGGTTCTTCAGCCCGCTGCGCCGGGCCTGGGGTGGAATCCCCCGGCCGTTGTCGGCGACCCGCAGCGTGATCGTGCCACCGCGGGCCTGCACGAGGACGTCCACGGTGGTCGCCCCGGCGTGACGGACCACATTGGACAGTGCCTCCCGCAGCACGGCGAGCACGTCGGAGCGCACCTCGGTCGGCACCGCGCTGTCGAGCGGCCCCACCAGCTCCAGGTTCGGCCGGAAGCCGAGCTGCTCGGCCGACGAGGCGACGATCTCCCGGATCTCGGTACGCAGGGCGGCGGTCATCGGCGTCCGGAGCTCGAAGATCGCCGACCGGATGTCGCGGATCGTCGCGTCGAGTCCATCGACGGCGCTGTTGATCCGCTCCTGCACCTCGGGGCGAGGGGACAGCCGGGCCACGGTCTGCAGCTGCATGCCCGTGGCGAACAGCCGTTGGATCACCACGTCGTGCAGGTCGCGGGCGATGCGCTCCCGGTCCTCGAGGATTGCGAACATCTCGCGCTCCTCCTGGGCCAGCGCCCGCTCGAACGCCAGGGCGGCCTGGGCGGCGAACGAGCCCAGCATGGTCGACTCGTCCTCCCGGTCGGCCTGGCCGTCGGCGCCCACGACCACGAGCAGGCCGTGCAGCGACTCGACCGAGGCGAGGGGGACGATGATCGCCGGGCGCTCCGGCAGCCGGACGGGCAGCGGGGCCGCCTTGGTGATGTCGTCGACCACCACCTGCCGCCGGGACTGCAGCACCTCGCGGAAGATCTCGTGGTCGGCCGGGACCTCGGCCCCGGCCAGCTCCTGCCGCAGCTCGTCGGGCCCGTCGATCACCTCGACGGTCAGCACGCCGGCCTCGTCGTCGTGCACGAGCACGAGCACCAGGGCGGCCTCGGCCACCTCGCGGGCCCGGCGGGCGATCAGGGCCAGCGCCTCGCTCCGGCGGACGTGGCCGACGAGCAGGTTGCTGATCTCCGACGAGGCGGCCAGCCAGCGCTGCCGGCGCTGGGCCACCGAGTACAGCCGCGCGTTGTCGATCGCGACGCCCGCCGCCGCGGCGAGGGCCACGACGATCTGCTCGTCGTCCTCGGTGAACTCCGCCCCGTCGCGCTTCTCGGCCAGGTAGAGGTTGCCGTAGACGTGATCACGTATCCGCACCGGCACGCCGAGAAAGCTGCGCATCGGCGGATGGTTCGGGGGGAAGCCGTACGACTTGGGGTGCGCCGTGACGTCGGCCAGCCGCAGCGGCCGCGGGTCGTCGATGAGCAGGCCCAGCACCCCCCGGCCGGTCGGCGGCGACCCGATCGCGGCGTGCTCGGCCGGGCTCAACCCGTGGGCGATGAACTCGACCAGCGTGCGGTCGGGCCCGATCACGCCGAGCGCCCCGTACCGGGCGCCCGCGAGCTGGCAGGCCGAGGCGACGATCCGTTCCAGGGTCCCCCGTAGGTCCAGATCCGACCCGATCGATACGACCGCGTCCAGCAGCGCCCGCAGCCGCTCCCGGCTGGTGACCACCTCACCCACCCGGTCCAGCAGCTCCGAGAGCAGCTCGTCCAGGCGCACGCGGGACAGCTTGGGCAGGCCCAGGCTCGGGGTCTCGCGCGCGCCGCTCGGCTCCGGCTGGTCCAGCGGATTCGCGGTCACGGCTGGATGCTATCCGCCCGCCGCGGACTCTGCCGGGGCCGCCGGCGGCGCCGGACGAGCAGGAGCGCCGCCGGCACCACAGCCACCGCCGCCGTCATGGTCAGGTGGGCGGGCGACAGGCTCTCGGTGCCCAGCACGTCCCGCAACGGGGGTACGGTCACGGCCGCGATCATCAGGCCGACCGACACCAGCACCGCGGCGGGCAGGGACCGGTTCCGGTCGCCGCCGGGCACCGTGGGGGCGCGGACCGCCCAGGCCACCCCGAGCTGGCCCAGGCCCAGGGCCAGGAAGAGCATGGTCTGCCACGCCCAGCCGGCCCGGGCGGCGACGACGCCCACGCCGAGCACCGTCACGGCCAGCAGCGCCCCCGTGCCAGCGATCGCCCCGGCCAGCCCGCCGCCGAGGACCGACTCCTGGGGTGGCCGGGGCGGGCGGCGCATCACGTCCGGGTCCGCCGGTTCCGCCCCCAGCGCCACCCCGGGGACACCGTGGGTGAGCAGGTTGATCCACAGGATCTGAGCCGGCAGCAACGGGATCGGCAGCCCCAAAAACGGGCCGACCAGCATCACCAGCAGCTCGGCGGCGCCCCCCGACAGTCCATAGTGGAGGAATCGGCGAATGTTGTCGTAGATGCGCCGCCCCTCCCGCACCGCCGCCGCCATGGTGGCCAGGTTGTCGTCGACCAGCACGAGATCGGCCGCCTGGCGGGCGACCTCGGTGCCGCCGCCCATGGCCACGCCGATGTCCGCTCGGCGGAGCGCGGCCGCGTCGTTGACCCCGTCGCCGGTCATCGCCACCACGTGCCCGCGCCGCTGCAGGGCGGTCACGATGTCGAGCTTCTGCTCGGGCGCGATCCGGGCGAAGACGCGGGTCCGGTCGGCCCGCTCGTCGTCCGGGGTGCCGTCGTCGCCGTGGTGCACGGCGTCCCCCGGCCGCCAGATGCCGACCTGCGCCGCGATGGCGGTCGCGGTCGCGGGGTGGTCGCCGGTGACCAGGGTCAGGCGGATGCCGGCCTCGTGGAAGGCGCGGGCCGTGTCGGCGGCCTGGCGGCGGACCGGGTCGCCGATGCCGACCAGGCCGAGCAGGTCGAGGCCGGCCGGTTCCTCGACCGACGGCCGCTGGTCGGCGGGAAACCGCGCGGCCGCGACCGCGAGCACCCGCAGCCCGTCGGCGGCCAGGCCGGCCGCGGCCGGACCGGCCCACGGCGGGACCGAGGTCACCAGCGGGGTGCTCAGGATGGCCTCGGGGGCGCCCTTGCAGACCAGTAGCCAGGTTCCGTCGGCCTGCTGGTGCAGCGTGGTCATCCGCCGCGTCGCCGGGTCGAACGGCTGCTCGGCGTGACGGGGCCAGCGCGCCCGGACCTCCTCGACACCGACACCACACCGGCCGGCGAACGCGAGCAAGGCCGCCTCCACCGGGTCGCCCACGGCCTGCCACTCGGACCGCGCACCGGTCGGCGGGGAGAGCGAGGCGTCGCTGCACAGGGCGGCCGCCTCCGCCAGGGCGCGCACCGAGTCGCTCGGCCCGACGGCGGGGTCGGGGGCCGCCGGGTCACGCGCGGCCGGGTCAGGCTCGAGCCGGCGCACCGAGCCGTACGGCTCGTACCCTCGGCCGGTCACCACGTGCGCCGCGCCGGCCGCGTCGAACGCGCGCTGGACGGTCATCCGGTTCTCGGTCAGCGTTCCCGTCTTGTCCGAGGCCACGACGGTGACCGAGCCGAGCGTCTCGACCGCGTGCAGCCGGCGGGGAATGGCCCGCAGCCGGGCCATCCGGCGCGCGGACAGGGCCAGGGCCACGGTGACCACGGCCGGCAGGGACTCCGGCACGGCGGCCACCACCAGGCTGACCGCGGTGATGGCCATGTCCAGCGGCGGACGGCCGGCCAGCAGGCCCAGGCTGAAGACCACTGTGGACAGAAGCACGACCGCCGCCCCGAGCCACCGGCCGAGCACGGCGAGCCGGCGCTGCAGCGGGGTCGGGCCGGGCCGGGCGCCCGCCACCAGGGCGGCGATGCGCCCCAGGCAGCTGGCCGGCCCGGTCCGGACGACGACCCCGGTGGCCCGGCCCGCCACCACCACGGTGCCGGCGCTCGCCTCGTCGGCCACCCCCCGGCTGACCGGGACGGACTC